>SDBV01000362.1_pt1 | contig 64491 bp, 105 predicted proteins | sample 2277081 | NCBI WGS metagenome assembly SDBV01 (sample SAMN10402039, study PRJNA504765) | marine sediment metagenome | isolation source: marine sediment core GS10_PC15, 223 cmbsf | place: Arctic Ocean: Southern Knipovich Ridge | collected 2010
GAACGTCATGGAATAGTTTACTATGCAACTGGTTAGCCCAAGGCTGAACGTCGCCGCCCCCGACTCGAACATTGCTAGCTCGATTGCCCAGTTGTCTATAGAAAGCTTCCCAAGAGCTGACCTGCCCATGACTTCAAAAAACTTGAAGGCCCACCATTCAGCATCGCCTTGGTTTGCTCTGACGATTGAACCTTCAACTTGTATAGTTTTGACGCCACCGCCGATGCGGTGAATTAAAACGCCGGGAGTCTTCTGCAAGTTCCATAGGGGGATTTCCGCTACAACTACTGAGGTATTTGCTTGGGATGCAAACGTGTTGTCAAGTCCTATGGACGCAGTAGGATTGATGCCGAATCCCTTGCGGCTAGACCCGGAGGACAAAGCCCATTCGAATGCGCCTCTTTTTGCCATCCGAATGCCCTCCTCTTCCGCTTATTGCTTGTCCACGCCAAGAAGGCCCTGTTGGATAGTATTCATGGCTGCTATCGTGGCCCTGAGCTGGGCTATTTCGGCAGATTGCCTTCTGTCTATTTCTATGCTCATTCTCTGGTTGTTTACTATCTCGCCTGTTGCAGTGTTGATGCTGTCGTTTGCTGCCTGCTGTGCCTGAACCTGCTCAGCAGAGTTGTCTGCCATCTGCGTTTGAAGCGCCGCGTCAGGGGCTCCCTGGATGCCTAAAGGCGCCACCTGCAATGGAGGGATGATGGCAGATACCTCGGAATCAGGAGCCATGCCAACCTTCAGTGCCTCGATTTCCCTATCGAACCTTTCCATGCTTAGCCGGGCTTGTTCACTGAGCCGCATATTAGCCTTCCTGCCATCTATGATGATCTGGAAGGTTTTCTGCTGTCCTTGGATCAAGGCGCTCTGGACTTTTGTTCCCTCTTGAATCGCCTTGACTACTTCTGCGCGCGCAGCAGCATCCCGGATTGCTGTTCTGTCAATTTCGCTTCGTATGAACGCATTTGCATCCAGAAGCGCTGGATCAACCCTTGGCTTTTCTGGCGCAGTTAGCCCCATAAGCTGCTTGCGGTTGAACGTGGCTAAGTCGCTCGGGAGCGCGTGCTCTATCTCTTTGATACGCTTGACAATGCCCTTAGAATCAGGCGCTGCTTTCACGACAGGCGCAAACGAATGGGAGTGCTCAGAAATCAAGGCTTTCATGCCCGCTTCAAACTTCTCTGCTTTTTGACGGGCTTGTTCATGCAGCTTGATGTCTATCTTCTTGCCTTCAATTATGATCTCGTGTGTTCTTTCCTGTTGCTTTATTGTTTCTTTTTGAGCCGTCTCCGATTGCGTTGCAACTTGCCTGGCAACTTCGGCCTGCATGGTAGCAGATTCTCGGGCTTTGTTGGCAGTTTCGGCTTGTCTGTCTCCCATGTCCTTAAGTGCTTCGAGGAGTCGGCTACCTGGGCCGGCGGCGGGAAGTCCAGCTTCAGGGTCTTGAAGGTCTTTTATGCTTTTAAGTATGGTCTCACGTGTTCGGGATTGATCTGGCTTGACTGCTTTTGCTGCTTCTGTAAGTGCGTTTGCGATGGGAGTTTGCCCGCTGCGGACTGTGGCTGACTTGAGTAACGCGGTAAGAATGGTTGCGAATACATTTAGCTTGGGAAAAGCTATTAGGATTTTATTCATCAACTCAAGGATTTTTTCAATAGCAGACCTCAAGGCAGCTACGCTGTTTTCCACAGCAGCCATGGCTGATGCTAGGCTGTTAAGGATAACGCTTGCCAGGGAGCGCAAATCCTTCCCTACTTGTTCCCAGTCCGTCTCTTTCAGCGCTGTGATCCAAGCAGGGAACCCTATTGTTGCAAAGTCTTTGGCAGCGGCCAGCACAGCCCCCATGGCTGTGCCCATGCCCTCGATCCCTGTCTTAGCTTCAACGAACTCATTAATCTTCTCAACTGCCTTGGCAATTCCTTCGTTTGCCATCTTCAAGACGCTGGTTTTTATCTCATCTACCAGCTTCTTGAAGTTTCCCCAGGACTCAAATCCCTTTAGGATTTTCTCTGTCCATCTGACGATGACAGGCAGAGTGTCATTTATGAAGGCGTCAAGCCGAGGCTCAATGTCTGAGATGAACGAAGAGACAGCCGCGTCAATCTTCTTGATGATCTCAGGCAGCTTCGTGTCAGCGAACTTGCTGATGCGTGTGGAAATGGCGTCAAAGACAGCTCTGATCTTAGTGCCTGCATTCTCGAATAGGTCAACTAGCGCGTCAAGAGATTTTTGGAAGGGGCCTTTGGCGGCTTTCTGGGTTTCTACGGCGGCTTTCGCGGCATTTCGCGGCGGAGATACTCCAGATGCAAAACGACGAAAGGATGCAGAACGTGCAAGGCGTGCAGCCTTACTTGCAGCTTTTCTTGCCGCTACTTCAGGAAAAGCAGAAAAGGTTGCTCTAGTGTCAAGAGGCCCTAGAGCTTCCCTGCGCGCTTTTTCTTCTTTTGGCTGGAAGAGGGGTTGCCTGAATGCTTGTCGTCTTTCGTTGGACGCACTTCTGAATGCGGCAGACAAACCTCCTAGTGCTTTAGTGCTTTTTTCTACTTCATTCCTGGCCTTCTCCCCGCCGAAGATATCCCCGATCCCCAGCCCCTTCGCAAACGCATCTGCCATCTTCTTGATTTGCTTGACGACTCTCTCAGCACTCTTGGCCAAGTCATCCATGAATCCTACGATGACTTTCAACTCAGGGGCAAAGCTTGCAGCCATCTCAATACCAACACGCTTGATCGAAGCGACGAGAGAATCCCAAATGAACCGAAGCGTTGTGATGTGCTTCTTCCAAGCCGTCTCAGTGGCTCCTGTTGAGCTGCGCACAGCGTTGAAGTATTTGTTCAACTCAGCAGTCGATCTGTTCAGGAAGATGCTAACAGCCTCGAAAGATCGAATGTTCGGGAACATCCGCTTGAGCTGTGCTTGCGTGAACCCCTTCTTGCGCATTTCAACCAAAGTCTTCAGCAGGTCAACCATTCCATCGTCTGTCTTGCTAATAACGAAACCGAACCGCTTCATCGCTGCTTCAGCACTGGTGCCCGGCACTATCATAGCCTGCATGGCTCGCCGAACGCGCGTGAACGTTCTGGATGAAGGCCCAAGGACGTTTGTGAGAAGGGCAATCGAGGCCCCCACGTCCTGCATCGTGAATCCGAATGACGCAGCAGGGCCGATGACAGCACCTATGTGACGCGCAAGGTCTTGCATCGTGCCACGGCCGAACTCAACTGTCCTGAACAGCACGTCCGACACGTCCATGGCTCGCGAAGCTTCAAAGCTGTACGCACGTAAGACGCTGATGACAGCCTTGGTAGCGTCTACTGAAGTAGCGCCACCGGCCTTAGCAATCTTGATCGCTGCCTCAGCCACCTGTGCGGCCTGAGAAACCTGCCTGAATCCTGCTGAAACAATGTCGTAAAGAGACTGGACAGCGCCTATGACCTCAGTGCTCAGCGTCCGTGAAAGATCAAGAGCCTGCTTTTTGATGTCTCGGAATACGGATGGGCCAGCTTCTCGAATCAAAGCCCAGATCAGAGCTGTTTCATGTTCAAACTTGGCGAAGTCTAAGATAGCCTTTGTGACAAAGGCTGTGATTGCTATTCCTGATACTAGCACCCCCAGCTTCACCACTCTGACGAGGTTGCTTATCATGCTCGTCACAGCACCCACAATGCGTCCGGCAAATCGTCCTATTGAAGACAGGATGGAGCCTATGACATTAGAGACAATTTTTACAATGCCTCTGACAAGGCTTGATAGTTTTCCTATGACACTTAAGCCGACGGAAAGGATTTTCTCAAAGCCTCGGACAATGAGGCTAATAACGACCCCCCCAGCCCAGACCGTCATTGTGCCTACTGGGCCAAAAATCCCCGCAAGGATGCTTCCCAGGAGCGTAATGCTGGCTATGGTCTTGCTTAGGAGCCCCCCAGCGCCCCCGGCGGTTCTGAAGATGCGACCTCCCGACCCGATGAGGTTGCCTACTCTGGAGACTGAACGAGCAGCCCTGCTCGCGTTGGCGCGCAGCTTTTGAAGGATTGTGAGCTTCTTGTCTGATTCCTTCTGTGCTTTTTCTATTTCCTTGATTCCTGCCTTTTCAACCTTTACTTTTCCTGCAACAACATTTTTAGCCATTGTCTCAGAAGCTTGCGCAGCCCTGACCCTAGCCTTGGATGCTTCACTTACTAGGGCCAGCTCCTTTTTCTGAGCAAGTATAGTGGCATTCTTTTTTGCCTGCGCCTCCGCGTCGATCTGCTTCATTGCTTTCTTGTGAGCTTGCGCTTCGAGATTGACCTGCCTTCTGGTTATCAGCCTGTCAGCCTTGCCAAGAGCTGTTATTCGAGCCATTTCCTTACGATGATTGCGAAGAGACTTTCTCTCCGCTTCTTTCTGTTGCAGAGCTTTCTTGGGGGCGAGCTTCTCAACAGCCTTAGCAAAATCCTTCAGAACCTTGCTAGCCTTGTCCTGTGCTCTTATGATAAGCAGCAGTTCTCGTTCAGTAGCCATCGCAACGCCTCAAGGCTAGAGAAGGTTTTCAATCAAGATAGTGATAATGGAAAGCATCTTGCCTTCTGCTGATTCGTTCTTTCCTGTCCTTCGCATGACTATGTTGATCTCACGCTTGACTACTTTCTTCCAAGCCAGGTATTCATCTTCCACTTCGTCTACGTCGGCGGCTGAGGCTTCTTGCAGTTGCCAATATGGCGCACCGAGGTAGCGCGCCATATTGGCATCGTTGCGAAACCTGATTGATTGCGGAGAAGTTAATCCTCCTCCGAGCCATCGTTTCCCTCCGCCCCTCCATTATCTTCGTCTTCCTCGTTTTCTTCATTATCAAAGCCGTTCTTCTTGTTGATATCGTCCATGACGAAATCATCAAGAGTTTTATCTTTGACTCTCGGCATGCCAGCGTTCAGAAGAATGAGGTCTTGCAATGATTCGAATGTATATTTGATGGGATTGCCTTCTTCGTCTTCTACCCCTTCCCATCCCTTGACAGCCATGCCGAGCTTTTTTGAGCTTATTGTTCCTGTAGGACACGACCAATGATCTATGGCCTTTTTGCCTGGACTAATAGCCACCTTTGTCATCGAGTCTTCAATCTCATTGCGCTGACGATGCGTCATGAGCTGCATGTGGAGCGTCAATTGCTCCTCAGGCGGCTTGTCTTCAGGCCAAGAGATCGAGTACTTCTTCTCTCTGACAAGATTCACTCTCATGGGGTTTACCCTCCGGAAAAGTTTGGCAAGGGGGATAGAAGAGAGTCAGCGGGCCGGAGGGCTAGTCTACCCCGCCGAAAGATGCGCTTCACAGGAAGACACATCAAGCTCTCTTCATCCCCTTCTTGCCGGTTATGTGGTTGCGTATTCGATTGCGTGATTGCTAACGCTTGCACTTGCCGCCGTCCCGCTGACAGTAATGCCTTCAACATCACCAACCCCGCCGTCAAGGGGTGCCCCGGAATAGGCGTACTCAGCAATCGTAAGTGCGACCGTTTCTATGTCGCCAGAGCTAGAACCAGGATAGTCGAACGAAACAACGAAGATGCCGTCTGGTTTTCTGGCCCTATTGTTGACCCTGTACACCTTGGTTCCATCTGCGCTGTGAGCACGGATAGTGTACGACAGCTCAACTGATCGCTTACCAGAATCAAGCCAAAGGATTTGACCGTTTGAGTTTCGCCTAGTTGCCGGGACGAGGTTGTTGTTGATCGTAATCTCGAATCCGAGAACATTGCTCTCTTCAGATTCATCAATCGTGAAGGTGGCATCATGGATACTGTAGGACAGCACTGCCGGCATGGTTGGCTTGGCGGGAGTGCTGATAACAGTTTCTGCCTGACCTATCAGATCAAATGCGAACTTCAGATCAGGGTCATCGCCACTGGCGGAAATTGTAACAGAGTTGCACATGAGGCCCGTGTGAGAAATAGCCTCATCATTGGGCAAGTCATATGCGTAGACTGTCATGCTTTCTGGCGCATAGACAGCGGTTCCGGCCCCATAGGGATCAGTAGGGCCAACCGAAGTAAGCGGAATACCTGCAAGCTGGAAAAGAGGAGTCAACTGGACATCAAATGGCCAGACTTGGCAAGTCATCCCTCCTGCCACGTCTTGGTCTCTGGTATCCAGGTAGACAGTGTCAACCTCGCCCGTGAACTTGTCGATCTCACGAACGACGTTAGACGCCTCAACGGAGTAGTCGTCGAAAGGGAAACCATCGGTTGGGGTAACATCAGTCCCCCATTCAGACTCCAAACCCATCGTGAAGTAGCTTAGCTGCCTAACAGCACCCATTTATCTTCCTCCAGCTAAGCCCCCCGGACAACTCATGATTCATTGTAGCCTACTTATTTGCTTTCGCCAATGCTTCTTCCGTGGCGTGATGCTCGCACTTCTCGCTGTCTTTCATTCGAGCCTTGTTGCACTTTGACCCGTCACGTCGCCTGTGCGAACAGGTGTCAGGTGCAACTTCCCACTCAGCCATAGAGAAGGTTTCAGCAACAGAGACAGGCACCTCGTATGTCTCTCCTTGGTACACCCTGCCTACGCCAGCCTGCCGACCAGGAAGCTCTCGGCGAGTACCGTAGTGGCCCCTGTACGTCATTCTGATTGTCTCAGGTTTGTCGCTCATGTCAAGAGGTCTGTCCTGAAGTTGAACAAGTATGTTTCTTCCCATCTAACGAAGAATCCGCTTGATTCTCTTCTCACCTCTGGAAAGCTTGGGCCTTGCGGGTGGAATGCCTGGATCATGGATAGCCCAAACCTGCCCCCAGCCTGTCTTTGGTGAGCCGCCCATAACGCTTTGGTACAAAGCCACCAAAACATGTCTGACTCGCGCGGCGTCTTGGAGTGTATTACTCCCTCTATCCTGATCGGAATCATCAACTTGTGAAAGGCAGGAGTTTCGGGCACTATCTCCTGTATAGTCCCTGGCGTGATATTCAGAGACGGGGTATCCGGCTGAGAAAACACATCAGGCCAACTATCCCCTTCTCTGAACCTGAACTTATGAAGATTATGAGCCGCCTCCCAAGTCGTAAGATTAGAATCATCATCAAGAACGCGCCATACCGCTTCAGTCAGAAGCGTGACTGGACTGACCAGCAATGGCGCATTTGCATCAGTTGTCCATTTGGGATAGGTGGCGTTCGTAAGCGTCAGATGATTTCTAGCCGCTGCATCGGTCTTGTCAAGCACGTTTGCAGCCATGTCGTATGTCGTAGAGCCTTGGCCTTCGTTGAAGTGATACAACGCTGTCGTGTATGCGTCATCACCGAACTGGGACACTTCTTCTGTGAAGGCTTCAGTGTGTCGGATTCTTTTGCTCAGCCGAACTTCGGCTAGGCTTCCTGTGAAGTAGTCCGAATCACCGTCGAATCCGATGTTCAAGTCTTCGGAGTTGCTGACTGTTGTATGGCTTGAAATAACATCGGAATTAGCAAGTGCTCCGTCAACGAACAAATAGAGGGTAGCACTCGTGTCGTCGAAATCAACCTCTATCTGATGCCACTCGTCATCAAGAAGGCTTGATCCACCTGCAAGAGTAGTAGCGTTGACAGTGACTTTTGCAGTTTCGTCGGCCAGGACTTCGATTTTCCATCCTATGTCAGACGCGAGCTTGTCTATGAGCGGGCCTGCGGCTGCGGCCTTGAACATGATGTTGATCGCGAACGGCCCCGTTCCGAAGTCGTGCTCGGCAGCGTCTGAGACCGAAGCTTTTCCATCACCTGCTAGGGTGATTGCGCCGTAGCTCATGGTTACCTTCCAGCAAAGATAGGCAGCGTACTCCCCACCCATCCATCGAGTTGCAACTCTGCTTCATTCGCAATCGTGGCCATATCCCAAAGAGCCCTCTTTTTGTCCAGGCGTGATGCCTCGGGATGTTTCGTTCCTATTCTCATGTTGTTGGCAGACGCTTCAGATATACTGAACCGATGGCCAGGAGATGTCATTGATTCAAACAGACCGTCTGTCCACCTATGGATAGGATGAGCAGCTCCTGAGCTTGATGGCTTTGAGTAGTAACCAACTTTAGCTTCTCTCCTAGCCACCGTTACTGGCGCGAGCTGTTCCCACATTCCTTTGCCTTCGGTCTCAAACCAGTCCTTTTCAACCGCATAAACGAATGATGCGAAAGGCTGAAAAAAGCTCTTGAATCCGCTACTTAGCATCTTTGCAGAATTGCGGATTCTCTTTGCATAAGCCGTGACAGACTCAGTTTTGCCACCGGATGATCCAGTAGTGACCCTAAGATCGAACTCTAGTTCGGGGATTGCAAAGGCCATACTTCTATGTTCCTATGCCTGAACAGCGATTCCAGGTTTTGCGTAGTTGTCATCGAGTGGCTTTCGTCCGTATCAAAGTCTGGGAAAATAGTCACTCCGCTTCCTATTCCGCGCGGAGCATGTGCAGCCTTTCTTGGATATTGGACAGAACCATCGTTCTTGATAAGCCTGAGCTTTAGATCGCCCGACTTCTTCCCAGCTCGAGTAAGGCTTTCTATCTTTCCGACAGCGTTTTGCTCCCACTGTTCAACCTGGGTTGATTGCTGATTGTCTTCTCTGTTTGAATAGCTAGCGGTCATGCGAATCCACTGGGCCGAAGACATCATGTCCCATATCTCGAACAAGGGCCATGGCGGATCATCCCACTCGGAAATGTCATAGACCGCAATCATGGAAGAAAGAAGGATGTGCCAGCCGTAGTCTTCGGCAGACCTGGTATCATCTTCAGTCATCCCGTTGGCAGCGTCGGGGACAATGGGCGGCCATCCCTTCAAGAGCCTACTACCTGGCACAAGCTCGAATGTTATCGGCCTTGATGGAATGGCCATTTCTGTCTCCTACCCCGTAGGCGCCGGCGAATCCAAATAAGTCAGCAGCCGCTCGGGATGTGCGTCTATCCATTCCCGAAGCTCTTTCTGGAACACTGCTTCGTCCTTGCTGCGATTCGCTTCACGGCCCGGATCAGAAGCGCCCTGCGGCCTGCTTCCTCCCATGGCGGCTTCGCAATGCCACTGGCGCGCCTGCATGTCAACTAGAAGATCATACCCTGCCAAGTATGCTTTTGTAAAGGCTAGAGACTCTTCTCTGTGACCCGTGGGAGTTAGATGCGTTGCCCATCCACCAATTGCTTCAATCGCTGAGCGCCGGTACAAAGCCATGCCATGCAAGGTGCATACTTTGTAGATCACAGCAGAGTCCATGATTGTCTGCTGCTGGTCAACAGGCTCTAGGATTTGCCCAGGCACGTATGGGGATGTTGTTGTCACAAATCCATTAGCGAGCTTCTCAACAGGCTTGACACGCCTGCCTGTTTGCCAATGAGGACAGCTCATACTTGCTGCCGCAGCATTTTCATTGCCTTCGATTGCTGCTCGGAGCTTTCCGAGCATTTCGGGTTCCATTATAACATCGTCTTCCTGGCGAAAACAGAGATCGGTTGGAGATTCCAGCATTGCCATTTGGTAGCTCTGGGGGATTCCTCGGCATTCTTCATCCCTGCGATAATGAACTTGATGCCCATATCTACGAATTATGCCAAGGACATGCTGGATAGCTTCGTTGTTGGCCACCGGCTCTTCGCTGGCGTCGATTAACCACAAATCCCAGTCCAGGTCTGTCTGGCCAAGAAGAGAAGCCAGGCACATCGCAAGATGATGCGATCTGTCTCTTGTTAGGACGCACATCGAGATTCGTTCGGCCACGTCAGCCCTCCTTATGTGCCTGCTGCCATCATAGGCACGTGTTCTATCTCCATGACTTTCTGGACATCTGACGGAGTTACAGCATGCGCCCCCTCTTTTGTTACACTTGCGGCGGCAGCCACATTTGCAAAGTGAGCACTTGCTGTGAGGTGCATGCCACTTGCTAGGCATAGTCCGATAGCAGCAGAAACTGTATCACCTGCTCCGATTGCATCCTGGACACGGACAGGAATAGCTCTGATGTGATCAACCCCGTCAGGACCGTAGACAGTCATCCCCCCTGATCCTTGAGTAATGACTAGATCAGCCCATGTTTTTTTTGCGATAGCCCTTGCTGCCATGTCTAATGTTTCAGATTCTGGTTCGGATGCCCAGGCTTCATCCGAATTTGGTTTTAGAATGAATGATCCTACGTATTTTGACAAACTTCCCTTCGGATCAATCACAACGTGAACTCGATCTGCAATCCACCTGAGCTTTTCAAGCAGGACGGGGCAAATAGCGCCCTTGCCGTAGTCAGACACGACTATGGCATCAGCCCAGTCCTTAGCAAGTCTTTCTACTTCCACGCCAACTTGATGTTGAGTCTCAACGCTTACTAATCTAGGCGTCTCGAAATCCATGCGAGGGAAGCTTCTGCCATCAAGGCGAATCTTCAGAGTCGTGCTGTATCCACCATTGGATTCCTTGATGAGCACTCCTTCTGGCCCCTCCCATTCTTTTTCAAGAATGTGGCCATGATCGTCATCAGCAATAACTCCCACTAGGCGAACATTCCCGCCTAGTGATTTGACGTTCAAGGCAGTGTTCGCCGCCCCTCCTGAAGCGTATGAGACAGAATTGACATTCACGACAGGCTGAGCGGTCCCGTTTTCATTGGTAATCCTGGAGCTGTCGCCATGATACCGAGCATCAACCATTACGTCGCCAACTACAAGGACATTCAAGCTATTGAAAGCCGCTGCTATTTCATCAGCCGTTCGCATTCTGACTCCTTATCAGGCCGGCATTCGTTGGGTTTCTTGCGGCTTTCTAATCTGCAAATCTTCTTCATCTGGGCCTAGCTCGTCTAGGATCATGTTCAAGCTTGATGTACTTGCTTCGGCATCTGCTGAGCGATCGCCCCGAATCAGTGCCTCTGATCTGAGGATGGGAGCCCTATCGAGATGTCTAATCTCAACGCCTACCGGAATCACCTCGAGCGCTTCTCTGAGTCCGCGAGTATCAACCGTTGGATCGAATGTCCAAATGCCAGTCGGATCTCCAAGAATGCGTTGTCGTTTTTGGTCGTTGTAGAGGCGGTACTTATTCCACATTTTATCCGCAAGAGAAGCGGGCAGATCTGGATCAAGCGTTTCTAAGCACCACGGGGTTTTGGATGGCCGGGTTCGGCACCACCAATTTCTTTCAGCAACTCCCCAGCATGGGAACGTATCACTACAGGGAAGCCCCTCTGGACGCCCTGGCATTACGTATTCGGCCAGGGGGTAGTGCTTCAGGTAAACGCTAGCATCAGTAGGGCCGTAGATGCCTACGAATGGCGTCTTGGTCGCTGCTGCGAAATGAGAGAGACAGGAGTCTGGGCCAACAGCCAATGCGGCCTGCTCTGTCAGCGCCCCCAGCATGCGGTAATCTAGATCGGTAGCAACACAAACTCCCATATCAGGAACAGGGCCAAGATTGGTTACCACTACTGAGTACTTGGCTTTCAGGCGCTCGATCAGCTCTGGCATACGAGGATAGTTCTTCATATCAATGGCTGATTGCCACTGAACTAGAACAAATCGGCCAGGAACGATGTTTGCTTCTGACAACCATCCAGCGATTTCACTTCGCTCTTTCTGGCTAGGCTTCCATCGCGGACACATGTTGTCTGGAAATCCGTCAACGCGCTCGCACCAATTCTCGATCCGGCTTTTCTTGATGTCATAGCCGACTGATTGCGCATAGTCGGTTTCTGGCCCTTCAAGATGAAAGTCCAAATCGAATGAATCAAAGTCAAACTCCCAAGGATCGGGAGAAATGACTGCATCGGCGGTTGGATTATCGAAGAAAAGCGGCAAGAACGGCTCCCCAACCGCCCACGTAATGTGGGCGTCGGGGTATCGAGCCCTGGCGGCGCGAATAGCGGGCTCGCAACAGAGCTGATCGCCTATCCCGCCAACTTGCCGATAGATTAGGACTTTAGCACCCACGAGTGCCTCCTATCAGCAAGTGTTAATCTGAGCCAACCTCTGGATCAGTAGCGTCGTCGTTGTCTGAGCCCTGTACTACCGTTGCTGGCACAGGGGGGTGATCTGAAGAAAGAAGCTTCAGTACCAAACTCCCGGAAGCCATGGTCGTGTGCCGCGCCTCTACTCTCTCTTTCCAGAACCTGGGATTTTTTGGGTCGCGGCCCATTTGCCCGCCAGCAAGGGCTGGAATAGGAATCGCAAGAATCTGATCAATAACGCCATCAAGCCGCGCGCCGTTGACCTTTTCTTGCTTAGGCGTTCCGTCGGCTATGGATTCGGGAATATCCCCCGTATTCCGTGCTCCGCTGATAAGTCGAACCAAAACGTCTTTCAGCGTGACATCCGTTAGCAAAACCCCGTGAATGGTGATCTTGCTCGCCTCTTCTCCGAGCGTAGAAAGAGAAGGCCCTCCCGATGTTTCGTCGGGAGGGCTCTTGGAAGATTCGTCTTTTGCCGATGCAGCGTTTTCGGATTCGGTAGATGAATCCGTTGCATCGCTAGCCATGAACTCTGGATTCGTTGCCTTCTTCGCCATCGTCTTGCCCTCCGGTAAAAAGAACTTCTTACGAACCGGTGTTCGCGTAGACTACGATGTTGGGATTCTTCAGAACAGGCATGCGGCACTGCTTGTAGTACATGAGCTGTGCCGTTGGAGAGTCTTCTGCGCGCGTCCATATGACCGGCCCAGGAGATTCTATGAAGGTTGACCGATCAGGAGTAGGAAGCGTAACGGTACCACGCATCATCGAAATCCATTCGAGATCGAAATCAGGAACGATAATGACGTAGTTGTCGGCGATTAGAGGAGTGGTATACTTCTCGGTCTCGCCATCTCCAGAGAACTTGCCAGAAGTCACATGCCACTGAAGACCCATCAGCTTGCCCAGGAACCCTTGTTCTATGATCTGAACAGCCGTAGGAGTTTGGCCTAGCAAGTCCTTGACATCGGTATTACGCATCAACCGAGTCATGACTGTAGGATTACAGAATGCGTGCGCGGCGGTCCATCCTCGCTGAGAGATCAAATCCGACCATGCACGGATGTCGTCAACGATGTTAGTGCCAACAGTGCCCCAAGACGCACTGGCAGTTGGTGTGTTCTCTGTCGGAATCCGATAATCGATGGCAAGATCAACGCCGTCGATTTTCAGAGTCAGTGTGCCAGTGAACATGCGCGAGATCATCCAGTCATCGTGGTATGTCCCGTGCTTGCGCTGCATTTGCTGAATGTTGCGATCGATCATCTGTCGGCCAGCAGAATCTCTGGCAGCCGATCCGACTTTGCGATATCCAGCGATTTTGCCGGCGTTGAGCTTTCGAGATCGGAAGGTGAATGCCATCTTTGCGATCTGATGACCGACGTCAGCTTCGCGCTCAGGTGTCGCCGCACCGCTTTCGTCGGTGAACTCAGTGTCAATCGCAATGTCTTCCTTCTCAACGTCCCATTCAGCAACGTATCCGTCAACCCGCTCTTCTGGCACCATGCCGGCAAAAACGGGCCGTTGAGGCTTGAGGTCTTTGGCCACTCCAGACATGTACCTAAAACCGAGAATGTCATCAAAATCAGGCATTGTTCTTTACTCCAACATGCTAGGCTTGCTAGCTTACGCAGCGACCGAAAGGATACTGCACCCGTTCGTGCCGGTGGCCATATCAGTCAGGCCGGCTCCATTGCTGCCGAACAGCGAGTTGCTGTTGACAAGTCCGTGAATGACCATCAACGTATTCTTGTCCTGCGCCACGCCGTTACCGTCGAGCATGTTCACATCGAAGTCAAGGACGCCGCGAGCAACCTCAGTACCGTCACTAGCACTGTTGTTGTACTGTGCATACTTGCCAGTTGCAGTAATCTTGCCGAGGACAAGCCCCTTGCGAAGATTAGTCTCTACCGGATCGCCCCCAGAATCTACGGCCGTGCTATTGAGGACGACAGTCTTAGACATCACGTGATCCCGGTTCAGCATGTACTCACGGCCGCTGGCATCAGCCCTGTTGCCCATGCCAATCGAAATGTTGCTGTTTCCTGTTGCCATTGTATTAAGCTCCGTGCTTATGATTCAGTGCTGTCTGAACACCATGCCACAACATCAGAGCTGCAACATGCCAGGCTCAGCATACCAGGCAGGGGCTGAGCATTTTGTATGTCTGCTAAGACCTTAAGATGCGTTGAGTGCATCTGAAGTTTCCTTGGCCATAGCATCCACCTCATCAACATCGTCATCTGCTGAAAGCTCAGAGCCATCAGCAGAGGTGCGAACTACTTTCTCTGCCGGAACAGCGGCATTGTCCCCGAGCATCTGGACAATCGCCAGCTTTCCCTCAGCAGACAACAGAACCGCATCGTCAAACGTTTCCCGGCTATACTCTTCGGGGACGCCTGCTTCGATCTCAGTTCGCATTGCCTTTGTCATCTTACCAGCGCTCTGCGCTTCAACAGCTCCGGCTCGGAACGTTGACAGGCGCTGTTCGCGCTCTTTGTCTTCGGCTTGCGCTTTATCGGCTTGAAGCCCCTCGATTGCCGTAGCAGCAGTTGCAAGCTCAGCTTTTGCGGCAGCAGCTTCAGTCTGCACTGTGGCAAGCTCGGTCTGAACGTTCGCCAGCTCGCTTGCGTCTTCAGGCGAGGTTACGTCCTGCTTTGCCTTGATCGTGGCAGCAAGATCGTCAGCCGTCACGCTTTCTGCTACAGCTTCATTTGGCAGATCAAACGCCGTTTGCACCGAGGCCAGGAACTCCTTGTCCATCTCTATCTCCTTAGTGTCACCCGTAGAAGTACCTGGCCCATCAGGGCCACTTCCAGTATTATCGGGAGTCTTTTGTTCGTTGTCAAGGCTATTCTTGGAATTTGCGAAATTGAATCTGCTGGTGGCTGCAATCAACTGCGTCGTTGCTATTTTCTTGAGATCATCTAGGATGCTGTCCCAGACTTTCTTTCTGTCGGACGCAGAGGTATTAACGTCCCTGAGGATATCTTCTAAGCCTTCATAGGCTATGTGAAGAGCCTTATGGAGCTTCTGCTCCTTTTCCTTGGCAGCAACAGCATCTTTCAGGTCGTGCGCCAATGTCGTTTCGTCGAGAGCAGGATCAGATTCTTCGGCATCTTCGGGAACAACCCTGCTCATTAGGATAACGTCAGGATCATCGTCGGCAGAAAGAGGAGCATCAGCGAATGGCTTTTGGCCGTGAACGACTGGAAAAGGAGTAGCCGCGATATGGTTGCACCCCTCTCCGTATTCCCTTATGCCACCATTCCCATCCGCCGCTGTGATGTTGCGCACCATGCCCACGCTAGTATTCTTGATGGTTGTGCCAATTTTTTCCATGTCGGCGGCAATGGGCACGCTGTGCTGCGTCCAGAAACCAAACTTTCCATCCTCTCGTGGCCTGACTTGCATCCCCACGATATCACCGAGCTGTCTTCGGGATTCTGAAGAATGGCCATCAGTGAACGGAACTTCGATTCCGTCCTTTTTCATCTTGTGGAAAGTCTCAACCCATGAATCCATGCGAGCTTTGTCAACATCAAGAACCTTGCCTGTTATAGGATGCTCCCAAGAACCCGTGATTAGTGATTCCTTCCACGGCTCATCCCCAGGCTCAAAGCCAAGATCGACATCTCCCATGACCAGAACTTCGGTACTCATAGAAGAGCCTTTCCTGTTTTTATTGACAACGGAATTTGCGATTCGTATGGCTTTGCCTGAGCATGCCTTGTCAGTTCCTCCGCTGGACATACACGACGCAAGAGCGCTGTTAGCCGTCTTGGCCCATACCTTGGCCTCTGCCTTAGTCGCATCGGTCTTATGCTTTTCCGCGTCGCTAGGAACCCAGGGCATGCAGGCTCTCCTAAAATCGACTCATCTATAATGAGGATATCAAGAGAAAAAGCCCGTGTCAAGCCCATTAAAAGCAAAAGTCGATACTGAATTAGTTTCCAGTATCGACTTCGCGGCCAGCCACCGAAGCGGCTGGGGGGATATTTTGTTGAGGAGGGGCAGGGAGTCGAACCCCACTAGGCTCTCTGTTGTTCTAGATCAACTCGGAGCCTGCCTGCTCATTCTCACGCCGGCATGGCGTCCCATATAGTCCGACGTGCGCTGAGCCCCTCCGATGCTGGCAGAGCCTGCCCGGTATCTACCGGATCGGATCTGCCAGAGGAATGGTATCAGAAATGAAGAGAGCAATCAAGCTAGCCCTTTATCTCTCAGGTCGTTTGCTACTTCGGCCCGAAGCTGCTGTCCTAGATTCTTCCTTACAATCGTCAAGCCTGGTGGCACGGGGATCGTGACAGCTTCAAAATGAGCCAAGTCCTCTCTTGTCCTTATCGCCTCAGCAACCCTGTAACTATCCAACGTGCTCTCATAGCTTGCTGCGTTACCCAAGAACGTGTCATGAACACATATGACTCCATGAAGCACAACATGCTGGGCGAAAGTTTCAAAGTCCCACATGGCTGCCTCGAAATGATGATCGGCATCAATGAAAAGGAGATCGATAGGCTCGCGCCACTCTAGTGCGAAGTCCTTAGTGCTCATGTGATGAAACTCACCGTTGTGAACGGTGATGCAATGTGCGCAGTTGTTTCTGTCCACCCCGATAGCTCTACCACAAAAGGGAGCTACCCTGTTGAACGTCTCGCATGTGCGAATGCCAAGCTCGACGTAGATTTTCGGACGCATCGCTTCAGCAATAGCCGGGATGATGTTTTGTTGAAGCTCTGCGCGGTTTAGGATTTCCATTTTCTCTCCCTTAAGCAATCCTTGATCGTTTCTTCCAAGCTGATTTTCGGCTCCCATCCCAAGTCCTGCATCGCCTTCGTTGCGTCAGCGATCTTGTCCGGCGCTTCGGCAAAATCAGGCCCATGAAGCTCGCGAGGATCAACAAGTTGCGGAACCATGTCCGCATCCATTTGAGCAATCACCATCTTGGCAAGATCGATGATTTTGATCGTATTCTTTCGATTGCCAAGGTTGAAAACTTGGCCGGTCATGCCTGCCCGCTGAACGCGAATCATGCCGTCCACGATGTCTCTGACATCTGTGAACGATCGCATCATCTGGCCCTCCCAGTAGACCGTAGGAGGCTTGCCTTCGGCGATCTGATCTATGAACCGAGGAACGACAAACCCACCTGGCTTGGCTTGCTGCCGAGGACCGATTACGTTGAACGGTCTGACAATGTTGATATCAATATCTTCAGCTTGGTTTAGAAGAGATATCTCAGAAAGCATCTTGGCAGCCGCGTATTCCTGTCGCGCTGTCGGCGTCTCATGGAAAACCTTCTGGCACCCTTCACCCACAACTCCATCCGGTTGGCTCTCTCCATAGACTTCCGAAGACGATACGAAGAGAAGCTTGGCTCCGTTCGCCTGAGCAAGATGCAAGGCCCCCATCGTCTCGCGCATCATCTTGTAGCCGATGAACCCGGCATGCCCCATGACATGAAGGGGGCCGACAATGCTTGCGCAGTGGTAGATTTCGTCTACTTCTTTCAGCGGGCCTTCGTAGTTGCTCACATCACAATCATCTATGCTAACCCGATTCTTCCACGTTTTTGGTTCTTCTCCATCTTCCAAGCATGGAGAAAGCTCATTGTCTACGATGAAGATGCGCGCATCTGGATCATCCAGAAGCAAGCGATCTACAAGATGCGATCCTATGAAACCAAGGCCACCAGTAACGACGATGATCTTGCCCACTTTGAACCCTTCCTCATATCCTAGCCCTCCGGATAAAAAGAAGTCATACAAACTGCTTGGAGATATGGTCCGCTATGAAGCGGCTCGTATCGGCAACTTGGTTACAAAGACCTGGGCTGGAAAAGGAATGCATCCAATCATGGAACTCACATGTGGCACTCGGCGTGTATTCCTTCCCAGATAGCTCCTCGAATACGTCTTTAGTCCCCCTTCTTATCCTGGGATCGGTGCCTTCAAGCATCCGACGAGTGATTTCGTTGCTACCGAGCCCCCTCATATGAATGAAGGGAGGGGCAGGTATGGTGACAGATATCCACTTCCCCGAGGCTCTCATCTTCGTCCCCAAACCGCCCTCATAGAATATGAACTTCGGAACGAATCCGCCAACGTCTTCCCACATCTTTCTTCTGACTACAATCAGTCCACCAGGGAACATCGCGACAGATGGAGCATGAACCCCGAATCTAGATGGCACAGCATCTATTCCTTGGCTGTTAAAAAGCGTTGCTTCTGCCTCAGCCCCATAATCCTTCCATCCTCCAGCGTGCCATGCTTTGAACCATGCGTCAATCTTGCCGAGCGTAAGATTCCCCTTATTCCACGAAGCATCATTCGCATAGAAATCCTTAGTAACCTGTTGGTACAGTTCTAGAATATCCATGCGTGGAGCACAGCATTTCTTGATCCAGTCAAGAACTGGCACTTGGGATGGAATGTCGTAAAAGGGGACAAGGTGCTTCGATTCTACGTGAGGCCACGCCACCATTCCGATCTGAACTTGTCCCTCTGGGCCGTCGAAAGTCATATCTTGGATACCGTGCAGATAGTCAACCATGACTTCAAACCAACGATCCGAAGGTAGCACCCCGTCCTCTATGAATGCAACCCAATTCGATGAAGCTACAGACATGAGGTGGTTCAAGTTTTCGCCTAAGCCTGGATCGGGATTCCTGGTAAAGGCAACTCCAGTATCCATGCATACAGATCGCTGCTGTTGAACCGCTTCCTCGGCTTCTGAGATATGAAGCTCATCAGACGACACGATATGCTTGAACTCAAGTCCAGTAAACTTCCTAAGTTGGAGAATCATGATCTTCAGGCGCCCGGAGGAACTCCCGACTGTGGGGGTTGCAATCGTAATGTCAGCCATCATTAAACTGTCTTTCGATGTGGTCCGCTATGAAGCGGCTCGTCTCTGACACTTGACGATAAAGGTCTTGATCTAAAAAAGCCGACATCCATTTGCTGAAAGGGCACTCGGGTGTGGCCGCAGCGTATTCATGGCCAGAAATCTCCTCGAACACCTCTTCTGCTCCCCTCCACGTTCTCTTGTCTTTTTTTTCGCGAAGCTGTTGATGAACATCACGAATCCCTGCACCTCTCATGTGGATGAATGGGGGCGCTGGAATCATAACTGATATCCATTTGCCAGAAGCTCTCATCTTCGCCCCAAGCCCTCCTTCGTAATAAATGAGTTCAGGGACAAATCCTCTGACTCGTTCCCATGCTTCTCTTCTCACTGCAATAAGACCACCAGGGAACATGGAAAAGACTGGCGTCCTTGGTCCCTTGCCTTTTGGCATGGCATCAACTTCCCCGCCACCTTCAAGAGTTATCTCGGCTCCGGCCCCATAGTCTTTCCATAATCCGGCATGCCATGTTTTACACCACGCATCAATCTTCCCAAGCGTTACGTCGCCCTTATTCCAAGAGGCCCCATTGGCATAGAAGTCATCAATGATTTGCTGGTACAGATCTGCGTTGAACTCTGTCGGCGCCGCGCATTTTCTGATCCACTCAAGAGGCGAAACGCTTGACGGAATATCATAGAAAGGAGCAAGGAACTTGCCTTCCACGTGAGGCCACGAGACCATTCCGATCCGAACCGTCCCTAGAGGTCCGGCAAACACCAAATCATCAATCCCGCTCAGATAGTCAACCATGACTGCTAACCACTGATCTGATGGCAGAACCCCATCTTCTATGAAGGCAACCCAATCTCCGCTTGTGACCATCATTATGTGATTTAGGTTTCTTCCAGGATCAGGCTCAGGGTTTTTTGTGAACACCACCCCATTGTCCATGCAGGCTAAGCACTGCCTCTTGACCCTGTCTTCATTCTCAGGAATTACAATGTCGTCTGAAGATACAACAAGCTTGAAGTCAACGCCAGCGAACCTCCTGAGCTGTGGAATCATAGCCCTCAAGCGCTGCTCGGAGTTGCCCACTGTGGGAGTTGCGATTGTGATATCAATCATTGCAGCTCCCCGCAAATAGACGCGATAACTTCGCTCGGAATTGAATAGACCTCATATATGACGCCTCGGCCTGTGATCGAAAATGCAACAACGAGTTAGAAACTGACAGTGCATCAACACTTCCATACCAATCAAGAACTGTACGAATATTCCATGATCCGTACCTCATGTCTAGCCTGGCAATGTGCGGCACTTGTTCCCACGCCCATTGCCTATTGTCAACCCCAATACCAAAAGAGGGTTTTCCTATTCCAGCCGCTGGTAGCACGCCGTGTACGCGAGTCCCGATGTAGACTTCTATGCCAGCATAGAAGTTCTCGAATGCTGACTGGTTTGGCATCCAATGAATTACCTCATTGGGAAAAAATCTTTCGAGTGCATTCAACAGCACTAGCCTGCTTGGAAGAATGTCTCTGTTGTTGTTGCTTAGGGACGAATCAGTAGACGTAGTTGGAACAGGAGTAGAGCTTTCGTCGTGTGAGCCGGCAAGCCTAGTATGAGTGCAAAGACGAACGTCTGCCCCCATGGTCTTCAATCTCGCGTGAAGACCTGCCATGCGTTCATAATATTGATAGTAAGTTGACCCGAACGTTTTCATATGCTCCTCGAATGAAGCAGATGGATCACACCCCCCATGCTCATGCCAGTTGTGTGGGTCTGCAATATCGAGAGCAACGATCTTCTTGGACTTGACGGGCTCTCCAGGCTTCAGGGCGTAAAAGCCTGGGCATGGCATCATGAATATGTCTTCATCAGCCCCAAGCCTTCGGAAGAGGTGGTAGCAAATCTGATCTCGTGTTGCCAGCACGTCTACCATGCCGGCAGCCTGGTATTGCGCTATGGCTCTAATAGGCTCTTCAAGATCATGATGTTCATTCCAAGCATGCCCCATTCCAACACCAACCATCGAGAACCTTTTACCGGAAGCCATCCATTTTTCATAGAACTCAACATTCTTGCCTTTGCGTATCCAGGCCGGACTTCCCATGACAATCATGTAATCGCAGGACAGGGCCTCTTCCATTGGCACTTGGCAGTTGGGGTTGTCGGCCCATGCTATTAGATCGTGATCCCATAGGGCTGGTAACAGGTTCATGATTCCCGAAGCAATGACTGGATCGCCAGGATGCCAAGGCAGCTTCGGATCAAGCGGGTATGCTGCGTGATATCCTAGAAGACAGATTTTCATTACGCCCTCCTGATTTTCACAAGCCAAAAGAGAGGATTTTCAGTTATTTCTTTGTCATACGTTGGGCAGTCATCCCATTCAGCATGAATTCCGTCTCTCATTAGCGGAGCAGGGCTGAGATAGAAATCCAATACGTCCATGGTAATGATCTGTTTGTGCTCACCTGCGCAGACTGTTCCAAATGCAGCTTTTTCACCGTTTGCGTTTGGCGTTGTCAGCAGGACTGTTTTCCCAACTCGGGTAGCTTCGGAAAGGACTCTAGGAATCATCCGTGGCAGCATGTGCTCAACGATTTCTGCCATGATTACCGTCTCGAATCCATCATCAGCAAATGGCAGCAAGTCGTATGCGTTGTGGTGGAAAAACTCTGCTCTGCTCGGGTGCCTCTCTTGGAAAGCTGGCTTGTAAAGAATGTTCATGTCCAATCCAACGCATTCAGAAATGTCATCATTCCTAGCCAAGACATATTCCAAGACTCCCCCCGTGTCGCATCCTATATCAAGAATGTTACCAGAGGCGTTTTCAGCTAGCCAATCCCATCTATCTATGTCTTCCTGGGTAGATTCTCCCTTATCCGTATCGTCACTTGAGTCGTAGACTACCGAGGAGATATGCCGCCAATTGGTGTTGCCCCATTCTGAGACTAGCTCTTTCTCGGCAAGATTGCGCACCTCATGTGCATCCTGGCAAATAGGAGCCATAATCCTACTCGCCACAGCCCTTCTGTCATCAGCATTATCAATGCCGGCAATTTCTGTTGCATGAACTAAGTGCTTAGCAATTATCACAAGCTCATCAAGACTTGGGAAATCCTGCACTATGTTCATTGCACGTGCAGCAGCACGTCCAGGATAGGTATTCCATACCCTTTGCGTTGCCTCGCAAAGTTTTTTCTCACGGTCAAGAGTCCAATTATCCATCTTCATCTCCTACTTGCTTGACGCAATTGATTTCTCGGAGCTCTGGCAAGTCTATGACTGCTGAAAGCTCAGGAACAGGAGTTGGCCTCGTTCCATAACGAGACGGAATGGCAGCGTTATCGATCACAGCTATCTTTGACGGCTTTAGGTCGTCGGTGTCTCGATAGTTGGACAAGCCAACGAAGACGCGCGACGGCAGGTGCCAATTCTCCAGGCACAGGCCCCGAGCGAACATCTTGGGAACGTGCTTTGAGATGTCGAAAATCGGCGTGATATTCCAGGTGTGGAGGCATAGCTCCATGAGAGTTGCCGCATAGGATGCATTGTAGAGGACAGAGCTAAGGTGCCCCCTGTCCGCCCACGCCAAGTCGTGTGCTGCAATGCCCCCTGGGGCGCCCTCTCCCGAGTGCAGGTTCGCTATGTGGCCCAAGTACCTGCCGGAGTAGTCGTACCGGTACAGGGCGCTCTGGCCCAGCCCTACGTCGCATTCGTCAACCCACACGTCCTTGAACGATTCCCATTCAGGATGCTGTTCTAGGGACTTCAGGAACGTCCGGCGGTGCGCCCAGCCCTGCCCGAGAGCCCAGAAGCTCGTCTGCCCGAACAGAAGGCTGTTGAAGTGGCCGGTGTCGCCATTCTTACCGACAACCTCACCTGCTATGTCAACCCTCTGCCCTTGCTTTCGGATAAGCGAGAGAGGATGACTTCCGCTTGGATCGAGTCCATTCGCAGAAAGAAGCTTGACTTCTTCCCATCCAGTATTCACAACCCAAAGATCGTCGTTTTTGAAATAGATTTCATGCGCGCCGAAAAGGTGGGGAATGGGAGTGGCTATGGGGACGGGTCTAGGACTCTCCCCCGGAATGATGGCCACACCACCAATTTTGTGGAAGTTCGATCCTGTAATGAAAAAGACAGATTTCCACGCTGGATCGTAAGTGATTCCGAAAACGCGCTGATTCCAAAGCCGCTCCTTGCTGACTACGTTAGACTTCTCGTCCAACTCAAGAAGCATAAGCCCCCAAGGATCATCGTCAAACGGCTCACCAGAAACTAGAAGAGTTGTCATTTAGCCCTCCGGATATTCACTAAGCCAGCCGAACTAGCTTCCAAGCAGCAAACTCGTCCAACGCTTCAATTCCCTCTGCAATGCAAGGGCCGCACAGCATGCTGCCTTCAGCATCACCAATCCATGGATTGATCTTAGCCCAAAGATCATCTGGAACGATAATGTCTACTTTATATCGACGCTTGCAGCGCCTACAAATACAGCCTTGCACGTCTTGCTTGCCCTCCGGATTCCATCCTTACTCGTAAGTGATACTGCCTATGTCAGTGTTTGCCTGATTCGGAATCGTAAGCTTCACGTCGAAACCTGCGTTAGGAACTGCGACACGATAGACCAGCGATCCTTCATCGATTGAATCTGGCCTTAGCGCATCAAAGGAAAACAGCCCCGTGACGGCTGCGCTTGTAACTGTTCTATGAGGATTCTGATAGACAGTATTGCCAACCCTTGCACGCCCCTCAACTCGAATCGCTACTTTGACTCCGCCTAGTAGGTTGCCCGCAAAGTCCTTGACATACCCCGACACCCGACAGAAATTGGCATCGGTTGCGGCGTCCACGGTTGAAAGGGCCGAACCTGTGATGGTGACGCTCTGAGCCACCCCTGCCACAGTTAGTGTCGTCTCAGAGAACGAATACTGGCCTAGTAGACTCGTGAGAATCTTATATGAGCCGTCTTGGAGGTAGAAGAGAACCTGTCCGTTTGCGTCTGTTGTGTCTATGGCAAGTGTCTTCGTCTGGCCTGCATTCTTGAGGTGCACAGTTGCATCAGGTATCGCAACAGCATCCCCATCCTCAACAGTAACCGTGATTTTCCACAGATCGCCAAGCTGAGAAGTGCTTGGAACATCATCAAACATGATCCCGCCTTGGATAGCAAAACCAAGGCTGCCTTTGGCGTTGGCCGCTGAAACAGTTGTCACGTACATTATGAACGAGTAAGGGCCGTTGTCCCATGTGGTAAAGGTGATTGATGCGGATTCATAAAATCCGCCAGCATCAGAATCTTCTGTCATAGATACCTGGGCGTCTGATCCAGAAATGCTTCCATACGCCTTGAAGGTGCTATCGTCCGTGTCATAGAAGAGGCCATCAACTTCGCGACGAATTAGGCCGAAGAGCGTAGCCCCGCCGGTTTTGATTTGGGCTTGAAATGGTCTAGATGCCATCTGAGGCTCCCATTTTCTTCAGCACCCCCCGGCAGAATGCTTTTATGCTATCGCATCTGCTTGGATTTCCATTCATTTCACAACGAGCCTGATCAAGTCGCCGTTGCCAATAAGCTTTCGTAGTGTTGCTGCATGCATAGTCACGGCACCACTTCAACAGGCCAAGAGAACGCGTCTTCGCAAGGCGCTTTGTTTCTTCGAGTGTTCGGATGACCGTGCCAATGCCGGTTTCTTTGTCCCAGGCGATGTGGGCCATCATACGTCCCAATCAAACGGCGGCGGCGTGCGCCTGTTTCGGTATGCGTATCGCGTCTTGACGAAAAATGTCCGCTTCGGGGGGACGCGTCCACAATTTTCCAAGTCGTTGATCATATCTAGATCAACCTCTTCAACGTCCCATCCCATCTCCATGGACGATCCTTCTTTTTCGGCCGTTGCCCTTTGACGCTTATGGAAGAAAAGATGATAACGCCGTAGCTGCGAAGGCGTTTGATGGCAAAAGGAGATGGTTTCAGCACCTGCCGAAGCGCGTCGCGCATGTCATCCACTCGAACGCCCATGACAGTCGGGAAATGCAGCTTTTCAAGAAAAGCGCCACCCATGTGCCCAGTTGCGCCATCGGCTTCGGAAGCATAGGTCATACCATCCCACTCCTCTGCATCAACGCCTCGAATCGGCTCATCACAAGTGCCGGCGTAATTCCTCTCATGCATCTGTGCTTGAATTGACATTCGTTTTTCTCAGGATCAGATTCCCGATCCGGGTCTTCCAGGTAGCAAGGCGAGCACTCCGTCCCTAGCCACACATTCTCATTCTGCGCATAGCCTGAAGTGTGGGGACTCGTTGATCCGAACAGCACCACTGAAGGCACGCGCAGAGCCTTAGAGGCATGATTCGTCCACGAGTCCCCACATAGATGAGCAGTTGCCAGTTTCATGACGGCCATGACGCGACCGAAAGCCTCTCCGAACAAGGGAATATTTTCGTTGCTTAGGCTTTCCTCGTCCTTGCCTCCAATCTCTACAATAGCATACCCCATTTTCTGTAGGGCTGCCATTACTTCAACCCATTTCTCGTCATTCCATCGCTTCCATCGCGTCCAGCCTGGACGAGGGTGAACTGTGACGAATCTGTTCGTTTCGGTTCCAAGCAATCCTTCTGCAAGGAAGTGCTCGGCCCAGTTCTTGTCATCTTCGCTGATGCACACTGTCATCTCAGCACCGTCAGCCGAGATGCCTAGATTCTCGCAAAATGTCGTTAGGAGATGAGTGTCAAAAGATTCTGTTCGTTCCTGGCCAGGATTGATGTTGGAATCAGGATAACAGAAGTCTCGGTGAACTGTAGTCGCATAGCAAGCTTCTTGGGAAGCGCAGATCGTAAGCTCGTCTACAAGAGGATGCCCCTTCAAGAGCGACGCAGCAGGCTCGCAAGTCACGTACTCGATGAAGGCTTTGGGATGTTCCTGCTTGTATCGCATCAGCGCAGCAGTGCTGACAAGAATGTCCCCAATAGCCCCGGCTCGACGCACAATCAGCTTGTCAGGGTCGCCGATAGCCATTCTGCGGAGAGACGCCGATCCCTGGCCGTATCCCTTGGGCTGGACGAAAAGGACAGCATTGGACGGACAATCCATCACTGCTCGATCAGCCCATATCTTCGAGCTTCTGTCATCTCCGGCCTTGTGGTATGCATGGGCAAGGAAGGCCGGGGCTTCATTGCGAGAAGGAAAAACCTTGGTTGCCTCTATGCCAGCGTCAATAGCTCTCGGAATATCGCCAAGATGGAAACGGCACCAGCTCGTGTTCAAGGCTGCCAGATACGCTTCCTCTCCCCAACCACCGTGCTTGGGATATTCTTGGTAGCACCACATCGCCTGATACCACTCTTGCCGCTCAAAGTGAGTATTGCCAAGATAGAAAAGCATTCGGGAGTCAGTTTGGCCTTGATGTAACGCATGGGTCAGAATGGCAAGATTCCTATCATTGCTATTCGGCTTGCCTTCTTGGGGAGAGTGCTCTATGAAGATATCAGGGGGTGTCGTCTCACATGACTTTCCATTTAGAATCACAGACTCATGGCATGGCCACTTGAAGTAGATGCCCTTGTGATTCCTGAATAGGCGGCAATGCGTGAATCGGGTATCTCCTCCCTTGATCCAGACGTTCAGCGCGTGAACCGGCTTATCGGCATTCTCGTTTATCCATGCCCTGATCCATTTCGCGGTTGCTTCAGGAATAACATCGTCGGCGTCCACCCACATGACCCAGGAGTATTTGCAACGATCAAGAGCTTCGTTGCGCGCATTGGCGAAGTGGAAGTCCTTGGTTTCTGTCAAGTCATCAAATTGATCTGACTCATAGATTCGCTTGCGGACGCCGGCTCTGACTTCTGCGTTTCTTGCAACTTCGATCGTCTTATCTGTTGATCCTGTGTCTACGATGACAATCTCATCTGGATCAAGACTTGCGCAGTTTCCCAGGCAGCGTTCTATCACATCTTCTTCGTTTTTCGTAATCACGAAGATGGAGAGCTGCTGATGGTGATATGTTGATTCCGGGGCGCCGCGCCTTTTAGCCCACATGTCTTGTCCATGGCCTGAAAGGGCGCTCTTACCAGGACGCAAGCCTGCTTTGTGAGCGGCTGACACTGCGCCGCCGGCTGAGAGCAGGAAGAGATGCTCGCCCTTTCCTGCTTGTTCCCGGCACCATACGTGTCTGTCGTTTTCAGGGATTGGATCGATGCAAGGATGCCTGGAGAAAAACAAACCGCCTGGCTTTAGCGCTTTCTTGATTTGAACCAAGCTATCATGCAAATCGGGAAGATGCTCGATAGCATGGCACATGTAGACGAGATCAAATGTCTTGGGCCTAACCCCAACTTTGCATTGGAGCGGCCATGGCTCCTCAATGATTTCGTAAGCCACCTTGCGACATGCTTCTGCCCCTGTCTCAGAGGGCTCAACGCACGTCACAAAATGCCCAAAGGATGCAAGGTGCTTGGCGATAAGCCCTGAGCCCGCGCCAATGTCAAGAACCTTGCTTCCCGGCTCGATCCGCCTGTTCAGGTGGCGAGCAAGCACAAGTGCTGCTTCGTCACACTCGGGCGTCGAGATGCTTTCGTAGTAGGCTTCATCATGCGCGACAGGCACGAAGTCCCTGATGGCCCAGAGGCTTTTGCAGTTGGGGCATTCAGCATAGTTGGGATCGGGCTTGACTTGGGTGGCGTGAATGAGAGGCTTGCAATCGACGTTGCATATCTGGCATCGAGTCATTTTGAGCCCTCCGGAAATCATTCAGACAGGATTCCATCCATGACGATCTTCACGCTCTTCCCACGCGCTGATAAATGCCCTCATAAGAAGTGGCTTGATTTCAGTCACTTCTCCTGTCTGCTCGTGAAGCGTCTTGTGGACTGAACAGATAGCCTCATATGGATGCTTCCCAAAAAGCACTGTCTGTCGAATAGCCGCAACCCACGGGGAGCGAACCTGCCCGGAACGACAGTGGATCAACAAGCCATGATCTTCTGGAATACGAGAAAGCGCATGGACTATCGCATGGACAAAATCCTTGCCAATCTCGGCTGTCTCATGGAATTGCAAAAAGACATGCTGGCCAACGGTGCATAGTTGGGGTTGATCGCCAGTTATCGGAAAGCCTTCAGATAGGTAGGACGTTTTTCGTTCCTTAACTTCCATACACTCGCCGTCTTGCTCGTTACTCCAAATATGTATAACCGCTACGAAATCATTTGATCGACTGTCACAGAGGGCGGTACTTCCTACTGTAATTCGATCTCCAACTCTAAAAGACTCAGCCATGCTTTTGCCCTCCGAAGCCAATGCTTGCTATTGTGTCTGATACTGAAGCGTGATGTCACTTATCCTGGCCCACGCGCTATTAGCAGACATCAAGTCCATCCTGAAAATCAGCTTATCTCCTGCCGAGATGCCTGTCAGGGTAGATGCAAAGTTGACGCCGTTGCCGCCTTCTCTCCGGCTATGCCAGTCCTGGGCAGTATTTGAAGCATTCCCTGTGCTACTGGTTAACGCAACGGCAGTCCCGTCCTTGATGATCGAAAAATCTACTCTGGAGTCGGCTGGCGAGGCCGAATAGGTAGCATAGTCAAGATCAATTCCGTTTCCTGTCAGCCCTCCAAACCAAGCCGGAACCTTCCACTGCGCTTCAACGCGAATGACCTGCAGCGAAGCCGTCTCAGACGACGACATGCCGTAGTAGTTGTAGCTGTAGTTGTTGTGGCGGTCAACGTCTGTCTCGATGTCAACATTAGCCGTCGCCCCGCCAGTGGTAAGGACGGCGCCGGGGTATTCAGGCGTCAAGACTTCTACGTTGGCGGTCTGCGAGAGTGCTCCGGCTGCTCCCGTGGCCCCCGTCGTGCCCGTAGCCCCTGTTGTGCCCGTAGTGCCAGTGGGGCCAATCGCCCCCTGAAGGGCAGAAGCCTCAAGCTGAGCCGTGTTCATTTGAGGAGTTTTGGCTCCGCTGACTCGCCTGAACCGGCCCTTAATCGTATATGTTCCAGCAGCTAATGGCGCTGATCGAAACTGGACAGCCCCTACCCCACGGTCATTCGTCCCAGATAGAAATCGCTGAACTTCACCACCGTCTACCCCGTCAATTTGAACAGCACATCCTATGGTGCAGTCGGTGCCGCCCCCAGATGACTGCGTGTCGTAGGTCATAATTGCATGAATAGCTACTGTTGACTCTATTGTGACCGTTGCTTCTAGGCCCGTAATGTCTTCCAATGTGGCAGACGTAGTTGTTTGCGCTGAATCTAGCTCGTCGTAATCGCTGGGGATGGCTCCTGCCTGAGCGTCTGCTCCGGTAACTCCTGTGTTCCCGGTTGCTCCAGTGCTCCCCGTAGGACTCGTTGCTCCGGTGGCGCCTGTCAGCCCAGTAGCCCCAGTGTTTCCCGTCAAGCCAGTTGCGCCTGTCCCCCCCGTGTTGCCTGCCGTTCCTTGAGGCCCAGTTGCTCCAGTAACTCCTGCTAGCCCCTGGATTCCAGTTGCTCCGTCGGCCCCAGTCGGTCCTGTGTTGCCAGTATTACCAGTCCCTCCGGTATTTCCATCAGCCCCAGTAGGCCCTGTTGTCCCTGTTGTCCCGTTCGCTCCGGCTGCCCCTGTATTGCCCGTATTCCCGGTTAGCCCTGTCTGCCCCTGGGCTCCAGTAGCCCCATCGCTCCCAGTAGGGCCAGTGTTTCCTGTGTTTCCTGTTGGGCTTGTAGCGCCCGTCGGGCCTGTTGTCCCGTCTGCCCCCGTTGGCCCGGTTGTCCCGTCAGCCCCCGTAGCTCCATTAGCCCCCGCACTGCCCGTGGGGCCTATATTGCCAGTTCCACCAGTAGCGCCTGCCGCTCCGGCCTCTCCTGTGGCCCCACCTGCGCCAGCAACTCCCGTTGGCCCTGTCGTTCCATCAACGCCCGTTGATCCAGTGACGCCAGCAGCACCAGTCTGTCCATCAGCTCCCGTAGCGCCGGTTGAACCATCTTCGGCAAGGGGATTCACGTGTGGCATGATAGTAAGCCTTCTGAGCCCTCCGGCTTACCTGAAACAAAGATTATCTACTCCGGGTCGCTCGGCTTGCCGGGCGGAAGGGGTGCGACGCGATCAACGACCCTCAACGCCAGCCGATGGATAAAGAGCTTGAACGACGAGCCGTCCGGGATGCCAAGCTGCACTGGCGTGGCGTTTTTAATCAGATCCCAGTTCTGCTGACCGCCCTCGACGTTGACGATCTGGTAGTTGTGGACTTTTGGCGTGCGCTGCGGATCGTCGTCATCCTCGCCCACGATCTCTTGCGTTCGGACGAGCATCGTTTTCTCGGGTCCGTCGAGCGTGACCCGCACCACGCGGAAGCCGTCCGCTGCCACCGTGGACAGCTCTGGATTTGTGTAGTCGTATCCGGGTTGCTCTGGCATGCTGCCTCCCTATGACGGGTCCATCAGTCCGAGATTGATCAGTCCGTCGCGCATGGCCGTCACTTGCGCCTGCGTCGGCGGGTCGGATACCGCGGTGAATGCTTGGCGCCCAACCGGCGTCTGTCCGAAGAAGCCGATGGCATTCTCCGTCGTCTCAAATGTCACCGTTGAACCATCGGCGTTGACGTGCTTAACTGATCCCTCTATGCCACCGCCCGTCGCATGGTCTCCGGCGTGGATGATGGTGTTTCCGCCGTCTTGGTTGACGGCCGCTGCCGCTTGCGCGGTTTGCCCGCCCAAGAGCACCACCCCAACAGCCGAGTCCCCAGTTTCCGTCTCGGCTCCAATACTTATTGGCCCGCCATGGGCAAAGCGGGATCTATGTATTCCCGTTTTGATCGAGCTGGTGAATGTCCCAACCACGCCCTGGATATTCGTAGCATTTAGGTTGCCGTTGCCGCCTGCAATTTTGCGAATTATTAAAGTGTCAGGTACTGCTATATCCCCGTCTTCGTCGACTAGGAACCTGGCAACATCGTTGACGCCAAGCCACAATAGCGTTGCGTCCGCCGTTGCCGATGCAGGATTGATGACGAGCGTCGGCGTCGTCGGCGTGGTGCCCGTGGGCACTTTTGTGTGCGTCTGGCGTTCTGGCCACGTATTCGCACTAATTTCAAGCCACTTCTTAGCCATCGTCTTCATCCCACGTCACAGCGAAGTTGCCATCTTCGTCAGGGTCATCAGAAATGACTATCTGCTTGTTAGGCGGTATGCCAATGAACCCATGCAAAATCAGAGATTCTTTTCTTTTCTCTTCTGCTTCAGAAAGCTGTCTTGAGGCAAACGTTTGCAGATCGCTTGCCCATCGCATCACGCTTTCTGTCTCTGCTTGGATAATGACAAGACGCTGAGCTTGTTCCCCAGGAATCATCTTCTTAGGCATTTTCATTGCCCTCCAATAGAATCATCCAAGTCCTGCATTGCCCTGTGCTTCTTGACCATGCCTCCGCTGAACGCTGCTAACATGATGAAGATAGTACCAACACAGGCCACCTTCGTTGAAACGTCGTAAAGGCCATGTAGAATGAGTACCAGCGGAGCCCCAGCTCCCCACATATACACAACGCCCGAGATCAGCATTTTGTTGATTGAATCGCGCATCGCGTTGATCCTACTTCCAGTCAGCCCAGTAAATGACCCCAGCCCCTACAGCCACAACCACAATTCCACCAACAACCACGCCAATCCATTTTCCAACAACCCAAATCAGATTGATGCGAGGAACTGCCTCAGCCTGTATGGCAAGAGCTTTCCCCATAATCCCAACTTTTACATCAATCTGTCCCACGTGTTTGGCAAGGTTAGTGGTTTTTGTGTCCAGTGCAGCCAAACGCCTATCGGTGCTATCAAAGCGAGATTTGAGAAGATTCAAAACCGCTTCATCACTCATGGCTTGTGGCTGCCTTTTGTTGTTTGCCACTTGCATTCACCTCCGGGATGGGTATATGCGAATGGCGTGCCTGTCGCCTTTCCGTCACGATTGTTGGCGCTGGGCGGCCGGACTTGAACCGGCGACCTCCGAGCGGCCTTGTCACTCTCAGCACGGCACGGCCGGCCGGCGCTCTGTCCTACTGAGCTACGCCCGGCGCCGGTAGCGGGGGCGGGACTCGAACCCACGACCTCCGGCTTATGAGACCGGTAAGCTACCAACTGCTCTACCCCGCTGTCCATATCGCCCCAAACATGCCCATTGCAGTTCCTATGGCAAGGCTAAGGGCACATACGAGCCAGTACTGATGCTGACGTTCTCGGGCAGCCCTGGCAAAGACGCGATGCTGCTGCTTTGTCGATAAGCCAATGAGGTCGTCATCTGTGACTTCCATGTCAGCCTACCCCGCTATCTTGCGCTGCCGGATGTATCCAGCCTTCACCCCGGCACGGGCGGCATGCTGTGATTCTTCTTCCGTAGGCATCGTACGTAGGCATTGGCATCTGCCCCGAGCCTTTGCACTCCCCGCACCGCCTGCTGACTTTCGGCCCTTGCATCTTACTCCAACCCTCCCGCCCGCGACGCTGCCATTCTCAGTCCGCTGGCCAATAAGCACAGTACAAGTTTGTGTTTATCATCACCCCGATTTGCGATTTCGTCAAGCCCGGCAGCAATCTCGTATAGTGCTGCCATAACTGCTGCCGAATCGTACTCGCCACCAGCTCCGATACCTTTAACTGTTGTGCGAACTGCGCGGACCCCAACGGCAAAATCGCGTAGCGTATCCGCATCCGAGCCTGTCCGTGTTTTGGCAATATCGTCGAGACGCCTGGCAGATTCGTCGAGGGTGGTGAGGACGTATGGCTTGTAGTTGCTAATCTCTTCGGTCATTTGACAGCCCGATAGGATTGCTGCAACTACTACCAGTGGAAGGACGGATGTTCTGCGATTCATGAGACCTCCTCCTTTCAAGCCTAGTCTACTGTGGTATCTTCCTCCGCGCAACTGCTATTTTCGTAATCCTCTTCGTTTTCTCTTTCTGTCAGCTTTTCTGTGACACGTCCAGCAAACAACTAGAAGGTCACTCAGAGGTTCATTTCCGAAGTTGCGGTAGGACAGATGGTGGACTTGAAGACTCTCGCTAGAATCACACATGCTACACTTCCTACCAGCGGCCCGAAGGACTTCTTCCCTCTTTCGTTGCCACCGGCCAGAGCGCATGTATTGCAGATATTCTCGCGAGAGTCTTCGTCGTCGCATGGTTCTACTTTGGAGGCTTGGGCGTTGCCCTCACTGCCTTGGCTGACTTCGCCGGCTTTGGCGGGGCGGCGAGCACGGGAGTCAGAAGTAGGGCTAGGATATACGCCCTTGTCCTGTCTTCCTTGTCGCAAATGGCATCAAGCCGAGCAAGCGGCTCGGCATCTAGCCCAAAAGAGACCATCTTCTTCTTACCATCCTTGACAGGCGTCCTCATCTTTGCCCATCGATCCGTTCTTGGCATATCAATCTCCTTCATAACGCGGAGGAACAAGAAAAGGAGAAGGCGTCCTGGGCATGCCCTCCGAAGCTACCCAGAACAATACTACCTCCTCCTAGCAGCTTCAAAAAGAAGCATACCACATGGATTGTAAGCTTGCAAATTTCTAGCGAGAAAAGCTCCTTTCACTTCCGTGTCGCTTGGTCTGAACCCTTCGATTCACATACCGCAAGGCATCTATCAATGCTGTGTGGATCAAGCAGTAGTTACATGTGTCGCCACGGCATGTGCACTGCTTTTCTTGCCACCGCTTCCCGCCGTGAGCACTCAGTGCCGTAGCAATGCTTGTCCGTAATCCCTCAGGAGAGGATGGTTCTTGGTTTTTCTTAGCAAGCCACTCCCTGCCTCTGTCTACTTCTGTGCGAGATACGCGCCAGCGCCCTTTCACCTTCTCCCCAGTCAAGCTGAGAAGCTTAGGATCATCGCGAAGCAACGCTTTCCGAGCAGTGGTGTCCGATATGTTGAGACTTGAAGCTGTTGCGGCAAGAGAGAAGGATTCGCTTCTCATTCCATGCCCTCTTTCTTCACTTTCACGATATCCCATCCGTAGTCTTCGGCGATTATGCGAGCTGCCCTTTCGGCAAGATCGCTATTACTAAACGACGGTCCTGTAACTTCGCACATAAAATCGCCGCCGCCAAACACTCCTATCCTTTTGTCTTTGTTGTTTTCTGCGCTGAAGTAAAAAGCCGCATCCCATCTATCTTTGCCTTCTTCGCATATCGAAAGCTCAACCTTCAGTCGCTTGGTTGGCATTTTGTTTTTCCTCTAGTAGCTTTGCGCAGACGGCCAAGTAGGACTTGAGGCCGACGGGAACAATCTTGAGGCCGCAAACCGTTTCCCTTCCATCTTTGGGTGCGTTTACAGGCGCAGCGCCCACGTAAGATTGCATCATCCGAAGCTCAACCATTTCCTCCTTCCCAACGAAGAGGATGCCTGCCTCCTGAGGATCGGAAAAGATCTGATTGTATTGATGCCTAAGATGTAAAATCCTAGATGTGATCGTAGGCTTCTCCTGTCCGCAAACGTCTTCTGTCACTTGCCTTCCTCCTCGTCTATCCCGAAAAGTTCCTTGGCCCAAACAACAGACTTGGTCACACCTATGTCTGTGTAGCTTTTTATCAAGACTGCTGTCGGCCTGTCTCTTGTAAGCGTAAAAAGCACCAGATCACCCTGTGTGAATACTAATCGAACTATATCTCCATCTCTCGGATGCCCAGCTCTCGTCGCTTGTATGATACGAATCGCAGTGGTAAGGTTTCCCAGGCCAATGTCAATTCTTTTCGCATCATCTGGCAAGTGCTTCATCACCGAGGCAAGCTCGTCGCATGTGAATGGATCTGAATCATGGGGCGATTCAAGAGAATCGGCAGAAGGGGTCGTTACGACTATCTCAGAAAACCTCTTCTTGCCTGGTGCTTGCACTTTCGATTTCAGGCAAACCTGTTCTGCCTCTTCTGTGATTTCCACTGCCGTATCCTTGCTAGGCAGTGTTCGCCTGAAGGCATTTACTGTGTCAATCGGGACTGCGATTTCTTGCCCATCTTCGTCATCTTCTTCTTGAAGGTCGCGCCCCACCGCGGCAAGCATGTGCCCATCAGAAGCAAGCATGTCTCCTTTCTTGCTACAGAAGAGATATCTCAGTCGTGCTCTGATGTCTGATGCCGCCCTGTATATCTCAAACTGAATCCGACTGAACTTCATGAATTAGCCCTCCTGTTTTCTGGTTTACAACAACATCCCTTCCCTCGCCTTTTCCATGTTACGACACGCCGCTTCCCAGTAGCTCTGTTTCAACTCTATGCCCAATGCACACCGTTCGATCTGGACTGAAACAAACGGAGTGCTTCCAATCCCTGAGAACGGATCAAGCACTAGCTCCCCCTTATTGCTCCACAGGCGAACGCACCTGCGAATCGTTTCGAGCTGCAAGGGACAGATGTGGCGTTCGTCTTTATCGGCACGGCCCGCCCTGGCGTTCAAGGTGTCGGATTCCCGAATGTCATACCAAATCGGATGTGCCCATTTGATCCATTCTTCGTTGGTAACGTCAGGATGGATTGGGACTGGATTGTCTCCATCCTTGCGGAACAGCAGGATGTAATCCCCCAATGCTGGGCGCATCCATGCCGAATCCTTCCGAAGCTGAGCAAACAGCAGTTGCTTGCTATGCGTACGAATGGCCTGTGCTTGAGGATTCTTGTCAATCACAACCTCGCCATCATAAATCCATCCATGCTTGGCAAAGCATGCCACCACGTCGGCCCTGAAGTCATACAACCCAATCACCCCGTCAACAACCTTTTTCTTCGCAATTTGCTGCACGTGGACACATGCGCGCCTGCCTGGCATTGTTGCGTGCAAAAGTCCTGGGACTAGGAAGTTGAAATGCTCGAAAAACTCATCATACCCGTCCACGTTGCCCATATCGGCGGGGCTGTCCGAATACGTGTAGAGCGAAGCGAATGGTGGGGAGAATACGCTCAGCGCAACGCTATTCTCTTCTATGTCGTGGATCGCCTTGCATGAATCACCGAGCACTAGGCGCCACGCTCCATCGTCAGACGAACATTCATCTGTTGCGACTTCTGTCGGCTTCTTAGCAGTTCCATCCAGTTCAGCTTTTTCCCTTTCGGCCAAATCGCCAATCATCTGTTCCACCATTTCTTCAGCCTCCTTCCGCTTGCGCTTGACGTTAGCAACAACCGATTCTTCGGCGGTGCTCGTGATGATCCTGACGCTTACCGGTTCTGTTTGGCCGAAACGCCAGCACCTTCGTACTGCCTGGTAGAACTGCTCCCATGAATCATTCAAGCCCAAGAAAGCCATCTGGTGGCAGACTTGCAGGTTCAGGCCAAATCCAAAAATCTTTGTCTTGGTAATCAGTACGCGCTTCTCTCCGCTTTTCCACTCGGCTATTGCAGCTTCACGGTATGCTTCCTTGTGTTTTCCTTCAACCAATACCGACTGCCCATTCAGCGCCTTGTGAAGCGTTTGGCCTTCATCGTTCAGCCCACACCAGACAAGCCAGAGGCCCGGGGTATCATCAATCATCTGCCGGCACTTCTCTACGCGCTCTGTGATTGTTCCGCGTCTAGCTTTCAGCCGTTCGCTTACTCCCCCAATCCCTGTCGCAAGCAGGAATCCGGGAGGCGCATATGAAGTGCTTACGGTGTCTTCTGAGACTGAAAGAGGAGGAAGATCGAATCCTTCTTGCGCGTAGCCGATGTCTTCAGGATTTCTCAGGTAGCACGCCCACGACGCCATCCAATCGTAGAACGCTTCGGCCGCATGCCCTTTGAGCCGATACTTCTGGCTTTGAGAGCTATCATGGACAAAGAATCGCGCCAGCATCTCTCCTCGCGTGAGAACGCCAAGGAACTGGCAATGATTCCCAAGCTCGGCAATATCGTTCGGAGCGGGGGTAGCGGTGCAGCATAGGCGATGCTCAATATCAGTAAACTCGTCCAGCAAGAGCTTGCGGGTCTTGCCATCGATGCTTTTCAGGATCGACGATTCGTCCAGAACGATTCCAGCATAAGGGGCACCGACAAACTTGCGAAGCATCCCATAGGTAGTGATTTGAATCATATCATCAGTCGGTTCGGTTACGCGGGTGACGCGAAGCCCGAGCTTGCTTGATGCTTCGTCTATGGTTTGCTGAATCACGCCCAGCGGGACGACTATCAATTTGCGCCCGCCTATCTGCTTGCACCATTCGAGTTGCATGAGCGTCTTCCCCAGCCCACAGTCTGCGAAGATAGCAGCCCGCCCCTTCCTTAGTGCCCATTCTGTGATAACACGCTGGAAGGGGAACAGAATGGACGCGATGCCCTGTGGGGTTACGCCTATTGCCGGAGCGTGACGCAGCTTGGATTCGACGAAGGCGGCGTAGTCTTTCATGCTATCCTAGCTCCACTTCTGCACATGTTCCGCAGCCTTCGTTTTTGGATAGGGGGGCTGGGGCTGCATGGCTCCAATCATCGCAACAGCCTTTTTCCAGCCCGGAAAACCGCCGAGGTTTTTGTCGTCGATGTAGACATCGGCGCCGATCTTGCGGGGATCGGTTCCGTATGCATCGATGGCGAATCGGGGGTTAGCGTTGGTTTCTGAGAAGCAGCTATCAAGCATCCTGCTCACCAGCCACGCGCATGCCTCTCTCAGCGCTTCCCCCTCCCGACATGTCCACAGGACTAGCGCGTGCTCATCGTTCGCCAATTCCCGAAGCCCCCACGCCGCATCTTCAGTCATCGGCCCTATCTCAGGCCACCTGTCTTCAGCTATGGGGCCGTCGAAGTCGATTGCGATTATCATTCCTCATCCTCACAATCAATTACCATGCCGACTAAGACATATTCAATCCCGTCTGGCGATATGCTCCTTGTTGTCAACCGGCTCAGCCAAAGGAATATGTCTCCCTGATGAAGATCCCCTCTGCGCGCCCCGACAAACTCTTTCCCAAACTCCCAACCATCTTCCGTTTTGATGGCTTTCTTGATTGTTATATCCCATGATGCCGGGCCTTTCTGCTCCAGATGTGCCCAGATATGCCTTGGATCATTCTTTTCGATCCTCCATCGGCCCCAGGAACGACCCAGAGAGCCTTTTCAGTAGAAGCCCAGCGAGGCGCTCAGTCGTTCCCCTGGGTAGCGATTCGCGAAGTGCCTGATCAATCTTTGCCGCTTCTTCGTCCATTGCAGGTTCGACGGTTTGATCTCCATCTTCCCACGGGGTGCAGATATGAATAACTTGGATTGGAATCGGGATATCACCAGTAAGGCCGGCCCGATGTACGAAGATTTCCTTAGTCTCTGGCCTACTCATTCTTAGCCCTCCTCAAATCTATTCCAGTTTCTTTTGACACCCAACAAATCCTGTCACAGTATTTCCGCTTCTTGAACTCGGACAACGGCTCCAGTCTTCCGCTGTCGTACCTATTCCGGACAAGCATGTTTTTGCAATAGTGGCAGAACTTGTCAGGAGTTGTCGCTATGGGTCTTGCTGTCATGGGTTAGTCCTTGTGTGAGGTGCCACGTCTAAAGACATTATACCCTGCATTCCGTCACTTCGCCACTAAGAATATTAGGCAAGACTGCCAGAAGCCGCATACCAAGAAGCCTCTGACAGCCTTGCCAGCCCTCCCGAGCCGAAAGGGAGGGTATGGTTTGTGAAGATATGCGCCCCCGAGGGAGAAAGGAGCAAAAACCTCGGGGGCGCGGTGCGAGAGGAGTGGCGCACCTATGAAGAGTATACTACTCGGAAGGGGCGTCGGCAACTTCACTGCCCCTTCAAAACTTTGAGCCCTGGATCGCCGCGCCACCCCAGAATTAGCATGTTATCCAAAAGCACATTAATCATCTCTCTTCTTTCCATCCCAGCCGCAGTTGCCATCCTAAGCGATCCCGAAATAGCCCGCTCAAGGCCGGCTTTCAGCGAGGCTTTTGTCATTCTGTCTATGTGTTCCTGTTTTTCTCTCCCGCTGTTTTTCGCCATTGCTTTCGCCCTTCTTAATTATCCCAATACCACCAATACACATCATCGCACAGCTTGCGCCAGGCGTAACGCATTTCGTATCCGTACCTTCCCTTCCTGTCAGGCCTGAACGCGCTCTCTAGCCATATGCTCGCCTCTCCCCACCAATACCTTGGGGCTCGCCACAGCCTGGCAATCTCCATCATCCATCGTGATTCGGTGGCATCGGCATGCGAGCAAAGCTCGTACTGCCACCGATATCGTTGACACGTCTTGCAAAACGCTTGGCCTTCGCCTCGCCACATTCTCCATTCAGCTTCTTCCATGCAGGCGGTATAGCTATTCCGGCAAGCTATGAATGGCGAGCCGCCAAGCTCCCCCGATATGGAGAAGGGGGCAAAGCGTGCGTCTTGGGGTTGAGGATCAGGGCAGGGAGGGCGGTAGGTCAGGGCATAAGGAGGGCTTGAAAATAGGAGAGTAGACGGGATGGGGTGCTGCCAGCATCGTGTAGGAGCATCTAGCGCCTTTCTCTTGCATTGCAAGCCGGCTTTTGTTTCTGCCATGCATTGGGTCACTTCTTTTGCTCCGTTCTCATCCGTAGCTCTTGCCAGTCTTCATACCCAACGAACTCGGCTCGATTGCCCCTGCCGGTTACGTGGTACCTTGCGGCGTCTGCACCTTCACCCCTTGCATCCATGTCGTCCTCGGGATACCATCCGCCCATGCAAGAGCCCCGGTAGGTTCCGATAACCAATCGCTTCGATTTGCCATCCCACCCAATCTCCCAGCCATCGGCCGGGCCGCCGGAGAGCTTCAGAGCGCAGGGTTTGCGAAAGCTGGACATTGCTCTTTCACTCCCTTACGAAGCCCGTTCCGCCACAGTGGCCGCAATCTTTGGTTCCGGGCGGATTGAGGTCCAGACGTGACGTACGCGGAGGGCTATTTTCGCGCTGCCGATCCAGGCATTGGCTGCAAGTGTTTTGATCCAAGATGTCTACATTGGATCGAAAGACTGGGAAAATAGAGTTGCCGCATCTGCATTTGCGCATGCTAGTCTCCCTCCTCCCGAACAGGCTCACACCACGCCTGCAACTCCCTGTATTCATCCGGATAGAGCCATAAAGTGCCAACCTTGCGGCCTTTGAAGCTGACGGTAACAATGGCTTTTCCAGCCTCTTCGGTATCTAGGTCAAACCTGAGCATTATCTCCCTTTATCAACCTCGGGTGACACGTTGAAGCGAAGACCGTGCTCGCCCTCATTCAGGACATGATTCACGTCGTGAACATCAAGACAATGCCGAGTCGCCATCTTGCGAAAATCTTCGGCTGAATGTTTCTCCTCCCCTATCAAGAAGGCTTTGTAATTCTCAGCCCTCATTGCCTCAAACTCGCAGTGCGCAGCTACGGCTCTGCTGAAAATGAATGCAGCGTTCTGTTCGGGTGAATCCCAGCTCATTTCTGCCCCTTCCATTCCCCCTTAGCCCTCGCTACAAGCTCGCCACGTTGAAGAGGGCCGAATTCGGTTTTCGATTCTCCTTCTAGCCCAAGGAGTTTTTTCAGGCTTTTGTATTCACGAGGATAGTCAAATGGCGTTTTTAGGCGAGACGCATGTGGCGAAACCACTATCATTGCGCCAAATGAACGGATTGTCCACTTCTCCTCAGATCGTGCCTTTAGCCCTGCTCTGATTTCTCGGATAGCTTCGGATTGAGGCATCCATTCGGGATATTCCTGCACAAGTGCTTCCACCGTGTCATAAACATCTTTTAGCCCCGCAAGCGTGTGGTTTAGCAGCTCTGCCATGTTCAAGTCTTGGTGTGTTTCGGCTTTGAGAAGAGCATCCTCGTCTGGCTCAAGCTCTTCTATCATTTTGGACAGTTGCTCTAGGAGTGTCATTGAGATTCCTTTCTTCTCAGTTATCCGCGGCAATCATCAGCGCAGCAGTCTGAGCCTGAACACCCCTCGCATCCTCCCATCGCCCATGAATCAGCACGCGCTGTCTCATAGGGGTGACGAGACGGCCGAATATTCCCTCAACCCATGGGAAGGGCAAGACGATTATCATGGAGCGATAAATCTCTGTCAGGTTATCGCCTGCAATGCCGCCGACAACTTGCTTTGCCGTCGAATCAACGGCGTCCACGCATCCATTCAGGCTTCCACCAATCATCGGCCTTGGGCCAAGATTGCGCGACACTAGGCATGCGCCACGAACCCACGAAGTCGCTTCGTCGATATCCCAGTCGTTCGTGTCGCTCATTTGTCTTCTTCCTGCTGAGCCTGGATTCCCCATGCCCGTGGCGGCCGAAGGCGCATTCGTGTTTCCCTTTGTTCCCGTTCTTCCTCTTCGCGCTTTACTTGCTGAAGCGTTGATAGGCCGGCGATTACACATGCAACAATGAGTATCAGCATTGTTATGACTAGGCTTGCTGCTAGCATGCGTGTCCCCTTTCCCTCTCCCATTTAATCAAGTAGGCATTGATCCTTGATCCCCGTTTCGCTCTGTGTCGCGATGCAATCCATGCCCGAGCCATGCGAGTAGAAAACAACCAATCGACTGCCGGATCGATCCACTTGTCGAACAATAGGTTGACCCAGCGATCTGTGTCGCGCTCCATCTGCGCAACGTACGAGAACGAGCATTCTGCCAGAGCCGACTGCCATGCTGCCCCAGTACCTATCGCTTCCCAATGACACCAGGCATCAACGTTTTGCGGATTAGGCATTGCCATCTTTCGGTCTCCTGTTCTTTCGTCCCCGTAGAACCCAAGTACCGGACTGGAAATATTGACACTTGGGACATCGATAGAAGACGGACTTCTGTTTTCGTCCCGAGCGCGATGCGAAGGTTCGGCCACCCGTATGCGTCGCATCTATCTGCGTCGTGCACTTCGGGCATTTCAGCATCGGCGGCTTGCTAGTTGGCTTTGGTGAACGAATGCCACTCATTTAGTCATCCTTCGTCCACCCACAACCCTGGCACGTGGGCGTCAGCTTTTCGTAGCACTTGCCGCATAGCAAATGACACCCCGAGCACTGTGAAGGCTCCCTATCAACGCGTCCGAAAGTCCTGCTTCCGCACTTGCACTGGTGATCAATCCAGAGGTGCCCCTCAATCGCGGACATGACGCCAGGAACTTGCTCCCCGCAAAGCAAGCACTCGCGCAGATATATGGGAGCAGGCTCCTCAGGTCCGTCTTCCCATCCGTATCGTGCCGTGTCGCGCAGCTCGTTTTTAGCTCGGGTGAGAGCTATGATTGCCTTCTGAAGACCAGCCTCGCCGTCGTTCCCTAGCGCCTCAGCGTCGTCATGTAGCTCGTCAATCATGAGCCTAAGTCGCATGTCGAAAGTCATTTGGATTCTTCTTTGCTAATCCTGGCATTGATTGCATCAATCAGCATTTGCCGCATAACGGCATTCACGCCAACGTCATCGGCCAAGGCGAAGCGCTTCATATGGACAACCATACCCATGACCTTGGCATCAACCTCTGCCTGCGGTTCCATCTCTCGCCCTGCTCCGCCCAAGTCTTCTGGCAGAGACGCAATTGTTTTGTCAGTGGCTGAGATTGTATACGCTATGTTGGCTTCGCGATCTGAGAGATGGGCCGATTCACTCTCCGGTATCGGGCCAACTTCGCTAGCAATTACCTCCCTTGTCATGCGCAAGACATCAGCAAGATTAAGGCAATCGTTCCGGAGCATCTCAATCTCATGGATCAAGTTCTCGCATTCCCACACCGGCACGTCTTCATTCGTTGTCAGGCGCTCGTGCCACGTGTCAATAGAGCCCTTGGTCATCCTGCTCATTTGCTTGCCTCCTTGACGCTAATCCACGTGCTTTGGGCGTAGCAAACTCTTTTGCCGCTTTCCAGCGTAATGCTGAGCACGCCAGAGAAATCATTCACAACGGCATTTCGGCCGACTACTTGCATTTCGCCTGGCAACTCAACGATGACTGGCCCTTCCACCGTCGGCTCAACCCGGATCAATAGCCCTAAAGCGACAAGGATCACGACTATCGCAATGACAGGATAATGCTCCAGGGCGATGTCTCCTGTGGCATTCAGCATCTTTTTTGATCATGCTCATTGGTTCATCCTCCTCACGCTAACCACCGCGTATTCGGCATAGCGAATCCTGCCGCCGTCAGCCGGGTAGATAAAAGTGTCCCCGCCGAACCACTTGACTTCGGCCTCCGGATATACGATTATTTCTCCACTTACAAGCGTAACTTCCACGGAGCCTTTTGCAAAAAGCGCTTTGCCTATGCCGGGAACCAGCGCATAGGCGCCCCACGCAATAAGCGCAATCATGCAAAACCCCGCTACCGCACTCCCCGGTGTGTCCTTGATCTCAGCCATTTCATGTTCCTCAGTTATCACCCAAGCTAGCCCTCGCCTCTAAAACAGTATACCATGCCGACGAGCCGCTGGCCACCTCAAAAATGAACCCAATCCATCCATTTCGTCCCCCTCGGCGGATAAGGCGTATAATGGTCAGGGAAATCAAGGCTGTGCCAGTCTTCGTGCCGTGTTCCTGTTTTGCATAGGGCTTTGGCTGTGATGCTGCGCTTGTGGAAGGGATCTAGGCTCTGGAAGGCCCGGTGGCGGCTTTCATAGCAATATGCGCATATGCGCTTACCCCGGAATGACCATCGCATCTCGCCGCACCAGCCAAGACAGATGCGTCGCTTAGACTTTTCCCCTGTAGGCAGCACAGAGCCCTCAGTGCATCTCTTTTCAAGAATTGGCAAGTGATCGTAGTGGCCCTTCATATTTTTCAGCTCTTGACCTTGCCGCACGCCGGACAAATAGTCTCCATCCCATGCCCGCTCGGGCGATCCTCATCCCACTTGAACTGCTTGTGGCACTTGCCGCATGTGTAATAGTCGTAATCCCTGACTTCAACTTCAACGATAGGGAAGTTGTGATCTGCTGCAAGCTTCTCGGCGTCGGCTTGTGCGAGTTCTTGAGATGTGTAACCAAGGCCAGGCCAAGGATTGAAGCCGCAATCCATATACGGCCCAAACCACAGACTAGTCCGAAGCTTCCATCGCCACTCTTTTCTCTTTGTGCTGCCGTGCAATTCCAGGACAAGGTTGCAGGAAAAGTCAGAGAGCTTGAGGCATTTCTGGCAAACGCTGTCAGGCTCGTATAGGCAATCGGGACACCCTACTCTTTTGCATCGGGGACACTTGCCTAGCTTGACGTGTTCTAGAGTGTCTTCTTCACAGTGGGGGCAGAAGGGCATTACCTCGCCTCCTGATTCCATTTCGCTTGCCTGTCAAGCGATTCAATCATTGAAACAGCCGATGATGCAACATGAAGAAGTTCCTTGCGAACAGCAGCATATGATCCGCCCAACCCACGCTTGGGATTCATTTCCAATATGGCCTTTGCCACTTCTCCATGTTCTTCAGACAGAATAAAAAACCAGTCTGGCACGTTGTGGTTTTGGACACCCCATTTCGCAAGCTGTGCCCGGACCTCATCAATAACTTCGTTGCACAAGGTGCGTGCTCGCTGCTCAACTGATTCCATGGTTGGCTTATACACCTGTATCGCTCCTCTCATCATCAAGCACTGCGCCGGCAGGGCTCCCGCATTGCCTTGATCCCGTGATTGCATTTGCGCGAACGTGGAACTTCCATGCTGTGTAAGCCAACTCAAATGCACGGAAGTGAACGTTCAGGTAGTGTTCTTTCTCAACCTGATCGCACAAGCCTCTTGCCATGGCAAATATCTGACTTTGCTCGGGGGTGCTGTCTGTTTGATCTTCATGGTCATACTTAATTCCATGCTCAACCCAAATATGCTCAAGCTCGTCTAGCAAAGCGATTGCATCATCCGTTGGCATGGTAAGGCATCTGTCGGTTATCTGTGCTCTAAGCTCGTCAATCTGCTTGCCTATCATCTGGTTCCTTCTTTGCCTCGCAAGGCTGATTCCTGCCCCATGATTCTAGGTGGGCGGTAATTCTTTCTACAAAACCATCGTCGTCTGCAAGGGCTACCTGGCTTCTTGATTCGTCCAGTAAAAGAGCAGCGGATTTGCATTCTTTTCGTAGAGTTCCGCACTCTGATCAAGGCGTCTTTCGGTTTCGTGCAAGCGTCTCTTGAGCTGATGCACCTCGCCGAGTACGTGGCCGTTCGCAGCTCTTTCTTGGGTTATCGTGGCTTCCAGCTCTTGAACATACTTTTCGGCTGCTTCCTTTGCGGTTCTTTCCCCTGCCAATGCTTCTTCGAGCCCTGAAAGCACTTCTAGGTTGTTGTTGACAACGAGCTGGCCTGCATCTTCCTGGCTTATTCCCAGCTCCGCAATAGCAGCGTCATGATCGATACTCCAGGCGCCTAGCGATTCGATCTTCTCTTCAAGCTCGTCGGTGAGCTTGGCAAGGCGGACAACTTCCGATTGTGTGACCGCATGTACAATCTGCCTATTCTCCCGCACTTGCTCCTCACGTCCGCTGGCTACCCATCTAGATGCATTGGCTACTGATTCGCTGAGCACCACTCTGGCCCCTGCGGGCTCAAGCATTGCCTTGAAATCCAGCCATGCCTTGTGAGCCCTTGCTTTGCTGGTTTCGTCCGGCGTCATCTTTTTATCATCCTACACTCAGACTTCACAGTCGCGTCAATCACAACGCCATCAGAAAGCCACATGCGGAATGCGGCCCAATATCCGCCCTCGATTGACGTGTGGATTTCTAGCTCGCCGGTGAATGGGACGTGAATCATGTCAAACCGTGCGTGATTCGTGTACCACTCTCCAGGATAGTCTTCTGGCTCTCGCAAGATCACGTCTCTGAGCAAAGGAAGATATAGAACGCCATCTTTATTTATCCAATACGTCTGAAGCCTGTTCGCCAGGCTTTTTGTCTGAAAATACCCGTAGGCAGGATTGTACTCAGGAAAATCGTCGGGCCAAGGCAACCATGTTTGACTTTCGAGCTCAACCCAGTCATGCATGCCCATGCTATGATTCCTCCTTGGATTCTTCAGGCTTTCTTGCCACAGACCCCAACACCCGAAGCGTCGTCGTTATTCTATGGGACAAATCCCTTTCATGCGGCGCCCCATGCCGCAACAAGGGTTCTATCTCCATCAACAGCGTCACAAGCCCGTTCCGCTCCAGCCAAAGAGCCTTCACCTCCTCGGACAATCGCGTAATCAGCTTCTCAACAGGATCGCAGCGCAGCTTGGCGCGAGACTGGATCGTTGTCATCTCTTTGTCTGTTATGCGAGAGCGCATCAGTGCCTGTCCTCCCACCTAGTCTTCCCGTATTTGATTCGCTCTTGATGAATCGTATTTCGCGCTTGCGCCAAGGCCTGGCGCGTCAAAGATAGCTCAGCCAGGCACTCCTCAACCTCGTCGGCAAGCTCGCTTATTGCGTCTTCGTCTGCATACTCCCCTGCCTCGTGGTGCCTTAGGAAGTCGAGCCTGTCTTGATTCATTCTTGGCATTCTTGTGCTCCTAGACCTTTGATCCCGGCACAGCCCAGACCCCACCAATGCTATCCAGCACTGCGCGCGCTGGCTTGGGGTGCATCGGGTAGAGCGCCGCCTTTTTCTTGATGGCCGCTATCCTGGCGCGCTCTCCGCAATCGTCATAGTAATCATGCACATGGGTGCACGTGCACAACCACGTGAAGCGCTTGATGATTCCCGGCGGATCTCCTTTTCCTGCTTTGCCGAATCGGATAAGCTCATCTGGCAACGCGCGCCACGCCGTCCTCGCGCGCCCTAGCTTTAACAGCTCCCTATCTGGGTGCAGCTTATATGCTACTTGGTAGTCAAGCTGCTTGATCTTGTTATCTTGCCAGTTGCGCCCCAGCCTGGAAAACACACGACCACGCCGGGGAGGAAGGGTGGCGATGATCTCTGCTGCCTTCGCGGGCGTGATAGGGAGCATATTTCGGCTCATTGCTTATTGCGTCCTCGGTATTGCTTCTAATGCAATGCAGATGCAATAGGGCCTATCCGCTCACGTAAATCCCAATTCTTCCACAGGCCCTGAGATCACAAGTCCGAGCTGCGCAGCGCGCTCGTTTGCCATCTCTATTGCTCTGTCCTTCTGCCAGCCACGAATGTCGTCCACATGAGCGATTTCCAGTCGGCAATCTTGGTGTCCATCAATCCAGTCGAGAGCAGGCCACCACTCGCCAGGCTCTTCTGATTCGCACAATGTCAGGCTGGCACATGCCAGTAGTTCGTCTTTTGGCATTTGGGTTGCTCTTTCATTGCAAAGCGATATTCTCTGCCACCTTGCCGTACAAGCATTGCCTGATCATCACTGGCGAGCTGCATGTCAGACGTGACAGCAGAATCGAGAATGTGCTTGACCGAAGCGGCTCCAGGCTTCGCTGAAAACAACTCAACAACGCCATCTTCGGGAATGCAGACACACACACCAGCCTCCGTCGTCGCCATGTTGGCATCGCCAGGCAACACGTCTTCGTCGATCCGGCAATCATAGCTCGCGTAGTCAGGCTGGCGGAAGCGCAGGACGAATCGGTTCGTCTGCCCCGTCGCACGGCAGAGCGCCATGATCATCAATACCCCGCGTTCGTGCTTCGCCGCCGTGACGACGTGGCCTGCAAGCTCCTTGATCCGCGCTTGCCGATGCACGCCGGACGCCGGGAACACCGAAGCTATCGTAGCCCCGAGCATCTGCTGGAAGACCACGCCATCAAAGCATGTCGTTGCAGCGGGCATGATCTGAGCGACAGAAGTCATCACACGTCGCGTAGCCCCGCTCTGTAGATGGATCGTTTCGACTTCGCAGATATCGTTGCCGCGCCGAGCATAAAGCCGCCCTTCGGTCTCCATCCATTCCAATACGCCAGGTTCAAGAAGATGCGTCGCTGAAACATACTTGCCGACGGGTGTCAACGTGAACGCATCGCCAGTCGCAACCACTGCTACTTGTGGCAAGACGACTGCCGTGGCCTGGAAGCTGTCGGGTGGCGGGAGACGCTTGCCATCAACAAACAGCGCGCGGTACCACTGCATGTAGGCTCCATCACGACCGCCAGGAATCACTCTCTCGAATGGCCAATAGACCGCACCCTTGGGAACTTGGGCACCCTTGGACAGGACGGACTTACACGCCTTCATCTGCGCTTCCAAATCGAGTTTGCCAGGTGCCCCGCCATGCCGCGCCTTGAATGGGTGTATCCCGCAGAACATTTCCCATGACACAATGGCGTATGACCACCAGTCGCTCAGCTCACTCCACTGCCATCGGCCACCGGGGTCTTGCAGCACCTCCCAGTCGCGAATGCTTGCCATGATGGCATTCGCCGGAAAGTTCGGTGTCTGGAAGCTGGCCGCATCAATGAAATAGAGCCCAGAATGGTCGGGCATTACCATGTAGTTCAGCGTGTTGCCATCAACCTGGAGCATCTTCTGAGAATGCAAATACCGATATCCATCCGCGATCTGTTGAACAAGCCGGGCCATGTCCGCATGCGATAATCCCTTGCGCTCGCGGTATGCCTTAGTAAGGATTGTCGCCAGCGGCATGCTGCCGGGCACCGCTTGCATGCTGTATCCGGCAGCCGATCCGGCAGCATCGTAGAGGACGTGTTGCGGGGCAACGACGCGATCATGCTTCAGTCGCGCCAGCTCTCGAAGTTTATCCACATTTGGCGGCCTATTGCAGAGTTTGTAGGCTGTATCGCCAATGACGTGAACAGCTCCTTCGCCTCCTTGACCGGCAAAGTTGCTATCATCAAGCGTAACGGATTTCCCCTGAGAGCCGACGCGGACTTGAGGCATGATGGCTCCTCTCAGAACGTCAACGGGGTTGACGGGCCGCCAGTGCCGAGGGCCAACGACTGCTGCTGCGTTGACGTAGCAATGAACCGCGCCACCCGTGCTAGGTGCTCAGCCCTTGCGTCAGCCACGCGGACATACTGGGTAAAGTCCGCACCTGCTGCGAACAGTTCGAGGGCCTTGTGCACTTGTGGATCGTCGTTGATTCCAATCAAAATCGTCATCATGGACTCTAGGCATTCTGCGCTCACCAAAGTCGCCAGCTCAGCTTTCACATCTTCGGGCGTAGCTCCAGATCGATTATCCAAGCCATCCGTCAAGATGCACAGGATGCCGTTCGTCGTGTATCCGGCGACAGCGTGTTGCTTGGCATAGTCGGACACCGACGCCAGTGCGCGAATAGTCGAATCGTAGAGCGTAGTAGCATTCCCACCATCCCAGCAGCCATCGTAGTCGGCCTCATTGCAATCGATCAGCGGCTTGAATCCATGCACCTCGCGGTAGGTGGTATCGAAGTGATTGTGTGCGTAGAGCAAGTTGTCGGCACGCGGAGAGTCGCGGAGGAAACGGACGATCTGCTTAACCATCAGCTCCATTTCTTGCCGCCACGGATGAGTCGAGCCGGACTCATCAAACAGCGTCATCGCAAGCGTATGTTCTGGGCTTTGCAGCGAAGCCACCGGGGTGGCGCCATAGGCGTAGCCCGTGCCGGGAAGAGGGAAGGATGTCATTATGGTTTCAGATGCCAGGTTTTCGGAAGCCATTGGAATTATCTCCTTCGAGTTAGTTGCGTCGCACAAAGAGCAGCCCTGCCACGAAACACACAACGCACAGTGTCGCAAGCTCTATTGTCATTCCAAGCCTTTCTCTTACGGGGCAAAATCCGTAGTCGTCGAGATCGTTGCGCCTCGCGCGTCCATGTCGGCTAGGAAATCTTCCCTCCATTGCGCAAAGTCGGGGCCTCCGGGGACGTTCGGCACTGCGGCACATGCATCCTCGAGGAACACGCACTTGGCGATGAACTCGTTCTTTGCACCGGCGGCTTTCTCGTCATCTGTTGGCTCGAAGAAATTGACGCCATCTTCGGCCGTCCACTTGAGGCAATGTGATCCGGCCCATCCACACCACACGATCACATCAGCCTTCGCGGCCTCCTGGATCACCCCCGCATTCATCTGTGTCTGCGGCTGCGTCGAGTCCGGCACGTCAGCGCGGAGCGCGGAATAGTGCTCCGTCCAGGGCCAGTTGCCCTTGGTGATCCAGTCGATCCAGCGGCCCGTGGAATCGCAGAGTCGATCATACGCCGCCATGATCTCCGGGAACACGGTCTGCCCCTGCGTTCCGATCTGGCAATGCGGTGGCCAGAGACAGAGCGGCGCCCGAGCATCGCGCTCCAGAGCCTCTGTGTAGGCGAGTGCCCACTGCCGGGAGGTCACGGGCTGGCCTTCCCATATCGCCTTGCCGAATGCGGGCCGATAGACGTGGTTCCGCACATCGTCGGGCGTCACGATCGTGAAGGGCGGCGGAGCATTCCCCTCTTGGTTTCGCCATGCGGTGTGATGCGCACAGTCATTGCGCGGATGCGAATCGAGCGACGCATGGATGGCGTCGAAGCCATCGCCGATCCGGTCAATCATCGCAGCGACACGCGCTGCCTCGACTTCGGCCCCGTCGACGTAAAGAGCGCCGGCCGGATCGCAGAAGTCGTGCTGTCCATCGATCACGAAGAGGTCTGTCCTTGGCATTTTCTGCCCTCCTTCTGTTAGCGCTTTCGCGCGTCCTGTTTCGTCCTCAAAAGCAGTATACCCTGAGAAGCGTGCAGATGCCAAGAAAGGGAAGGAAAAATCACGAGACGGGCCACAAAAGCCAGATTTTTCAACCACGGCGCCAACACCCTGGGGCTTGTGGTCTACTCGAATCAAGCGAACATCTACCTGTAGCCATAGCAGCCTCTTCCCATCGAGGTCAACCACCAGTCCTGCTTGCCAGCCGGCTTACTTCTATTCCAACCAAAGTCAGCCCTTGCTTCACGCAGGCCCGCGTAGCCCCCCTCCTGGCCCGCTTCTCTGACAAGTAGGGGCCACACGGATCAAACGTCATGGACTCCGGCGCGCCGAAAGGCTCGTGAGAAGCAACGCAGTTTTCCGTTCCGAAAAGATCGACATGCCACCTCGACTCTCCCGATTCCGTTATGAACGCTTTCGCATCCATCGCTATTCCCCCTCAAGGCTCTTCGCTGACAGCCACTTGGTAGCCTCGTAAGACTCCTCGCGTCCGTCGGCAAACGTAATCCACAGGCACCCAGCCGGATCAACGTCCATCTTCACCACACCTTCATGCCGAGCCTCTTTTTACCCAACTTGCTCATCTTGGTTGCGTTCATCTTCAATCCCACATCAAGCATCCGCTCGATTGATCCAATCACATGCTCCTGTGCGTGGCTAAAGACAGTATCCAGTACTCGCTTCAAGCTGGCATCAAGGCCATCCACGGCAGTAGTTCTGTAGATATAGAATGATCCTATTATGGCATGCAGCAGCTCGTGCCGAATCGTGTCAAGCAATGCCTGTTCGTCTTTGTCAGCACATGCCTCAGCGTCAAAAGTGACAACTAGCTCTCGATACGAAGCATCTACGTTGCAGCAAGCACGCGCAATGCTGCCGTCAAGACTATCTAGTCGCCCTTCCTCGAATCGTATAACCCAGTCATCAAGGCGCATCGCCGTTCGCATCGCTTCAACGTTCTCTTCAACGACTCGTATCACGTCTTTGCGAGTCATGGCCATTGTTATCCGCCTCCGTACACAACAAGCACTTCCTCGGAATCAACACAGCGTGGCCGGATAGCTTCACCCTCAGTTAGGCATTCCGCGCAATCGCAATATCCGGAATCTCCATTAGTCAGCAATCGCCATGCCAATTTATCCTGCGCTTTCAACAGCTCCCATGCTCTTTCTTCAGTCTCAGCATGAACGCACACAAGCCCGGAGGTGTAATCAGTCAGGACGCCTTCCCATACCCAGAGTTTCATTTGGTTTCACGCCTAAAAAGGGAGTCTTCTGCCAGGCGAGGCACTTGTGTGGTGTGATTCGGCAGCTGCCTGATGCCGCACTGCTACCATTGCATCTTTTCTAGTTTCTCGTTCTCGGCCTTCAGCCTTGCCAGGTCATCCCACGAAACCTGTATTTCGTCGATCAGCTCTCCAATGATCGCAACATCGTGGACTGTTGTCTTGGCAATCTCACCTAGTCTCTCGCGGGTTAATCGCTTCATTGCTTCTTCCCCTCATCCTTTTCTGGTGGCACCCAGCATGCTGCCTTAGCGTATAAGCTGATTATTTCACAGCAACGATCAACCGCCTCCGTAATCTCCTGAGCCGACGGGGCTACTGGTGGCCCATGGCATTTTCTCGGAGGAACGACCGCGAGCGTGACGCGAATCAGAGCGCCGGTGTTGACTGTTGTGTCACCGATGCGCTCTTCTACATGATGCCCAAACCCTTGGGGAGGGATTGCATAGTCATCCCTTGCCGGCTTTGTGCTGTCGTCTTCTGGGGCAAGGGCTTCGTCGTCTTCTGTTGGATGCTCGTACACTGAAGAGCACTGCGCGCCGCAGCGAGGGCATGCCCGCCTATCAGAATACATCGTTTCAATCAGCCCGCGCCGTCGCAAGTTTCCACATCCTGGGCAGGCCCAGCCGCGATAGGGAAGGAAATCATCGAGGTTCTCGTCACCCATGTTATCCGCCCTTCTTGGCTATAGCCTCACGAATCCACGCTAGGCGAACCACCGTCTTCGGGGAGAGGGCGGCTTCTAGTGTGGCGAGCTGCTGCTTGAGGTGCGCGTTCTCGGTGCGGAGCTCGTTCATGGCTACTTGCACGCCTATCTCCGTCGCTGCGTGGCGCTCGACGGAATCTGCGGACTCCTGGGCCAAGCGCGTCTTCCGCCCGAGAACCCGCATACACCCATCGGCATCCGCGTGTTGCTCGACGAAGGGCAAGCAACCTTCAGGTGTACCCCCTGGCATGCCCCCTACCGTCTCACAACGATCACAAATGAGAGTCTCCCGTGGCTCCCTGGCCCCACAAATCGCATTGGGACAGCTCTTCATCACACATACGGCATCGCTCTATCACCGTGAAGCCCTCCGGGGTCTGCACCTGTTCATTCTTGCTCATCGTCTTCTCCTTTCTCGGGCCCTGGATGCGAAAATGTGCTGAACGATGCGATCATGCCTACTCGATCCGCTCCCTTCTTTTGCATTCAGCACTTCTGAAGCTCTTCGCCATCAAAGCAAGTATACCATGCAGGGGGTTCAGAGGCTGGAAGATTTTGAGGGGAAAATACAACGGCCCCCAGGGTTAGCCGAGGGCCGTTGTACGAAAAAGAACCGGCCCCGAGGGGGCAGCTCGATATCTAAGTGTAGCATGGGGAGCGTCGGGATGCTAGTCCTTTTTCGTGGCCTCGCGGATTATGGCAAGATCGCAAGAGATCGACCCCACCAGGGTTCCAAGGAATAGCCCATGCTCCTAGCCTCCCTCCACAACATCCTTGATCCACTCGACCAAGGGCGGCCCGAACCGTATGGCCCCCCAAACAAGAGCAATCAGAAACGCCGCCTTCAACGCAAGAGCCACGTAAACCACACCAAACGAAAGTTTGCGAATCTTGTCAAAATCCTTGTCCATCTGCCCGAAACCCATTCCAAGCCCTCCTTCTAAATCCCTTCATCCAGGAGTCGCCGGCAGACTGCGATCATCAGTCTCCGATTCTGTTGCGGCACCGCGTCCCAGGGAACAGCCGAGTCCTTCCGCGTTTCATAGCTGAAAGCTGGCGCCAGCTCTTCGTATGCCTCATGGAAACGCTTGGCCAATTCTTCTGCCTCTTTCATTGCCACTATGCTCACCTCCTTTTTATCTCTGGCAAGTAACAGCTGTCCTTCGCTAACATCAGTCCCCCTTCCCTGCGCCCTCAGTGGCGCATGCGTTTTGCTGATCCGGGGCCTCTCCATCCAACCTCGCCAGCAACTCCTTGGCCTCGCGATACACCTCGGAATCGACCTCGATCACACCCACCAGTTGCAACACAAAGCTGCTTAGCTCGTTGTGCTCCTTCGCCCAGTCCGGTGACTGCTGAGTTGTGCGTGGCCAGTGATCGTGGTCGCCGTGGACTACCATGAGAGCCGTGTTGAGCCACGGCTTGCCGAGAGCTCGAGCAAAGTGGCACTGCCAGTTGTACTGCAGGTCCTTGATGCCCCGGGCGATGGGCTCGGGCTCGACTGTGCCGAACACCCGCAGTACCCCGGCGTCCGGCAACCCCGCGATGGGGTCGCCATCGGGCTTCGCCTGCTTTGCGTTGGCCTTTGCCAGTTCATCCCGAACTTCATCCCGCTCCTGCTGCAACCGGACGCAACGCGCGTCAACGCCGTCGAAGTGTTTTTGCAGCGCAGCCAGGTCGGCCTTCGCCTCATCCTTTTCCCGCTCCTGGCGGACGCACTCGTCGATCACTGCCGTCAGCTTCGGACCGACGCGCTCCAGCTCTTTCTGGGCTTGCTTCCGATCCTCTTGCGCAATCTCGGCATCATCCTGCGACTCCTTCGCCACCTGCTTCCACTGCGCTTTAGCCCCCTGCTCGATGTTGAGTCGTTCTTGCATCTCGTTTTGCTTCTGGCCGGCCTCGTGGAGCTGCCTCTCCAGGTCGGCCGTCCGTAGTTCAACCGCCGCTTGCAGGACTTTCCGCACTGTCGCGCCTGCGCAATTTTCCCCTACCATGTCACAGCTCCCTCCTCTTAGGCCATGGGTACAACACCAACTTCATGTGGTGCTCTGCTGAGCGACATTGCCAGCAACGACACCCCTTCCGATCCAGCCGCCGATACCACCGCCGGCAGCGCCAGCATTGGCACAAGACTCTCACTCCGACCACTCCCCGGCCTCCTCAAGCCACTGCCGCCGGCCCTGCCCGGCCTCCACTCCCCCGTGCTTCGCTTTCAGCTTCCAACGGCCGCCACACGGTCCGCCAGCGCGGCGACAAGCCTCTTGAGCTCCACCACGTCCCGCCGGAGCGCTAGGCGCTCTTGGCTGCAATGGTCCTCAGCCTTTCTCCTCTTAGCTTGCGCGGTCTGCAATGCCTCTTTCATGGCACGCCGGGCCGTGGGCCATACCAGCTCCAGGGCCTCGCCCCCAGTCGTCGAGGTCGGCCCAGCATGCCTCGACTTCGTCTAGTAGCTCGGTGGTCGTGCTGGCGCAGACCTGCCTGTACGCTCTGGCCTCAGCGCGCCAATTGGTGATGTAGTCCGGCGTCAGCCTCATAGTCATCGTCGATCTCCCTCGCTTGGCATCCCACCCGATATTCCAGCCGACATCGCGTCTCCATTTCGTCTCGGCATCCGACCCGCGGGTCGGTATTCGCTTCATTTAAGAGTCTCCTGACAGTCTCTGTATCTTTCACTGACAGCCACGCCAGCCACCCAAACCCCATCTTCACGCCATCGGAACAGTTGCCCACGTAGACCGTTCGGCATGGATTGGTTTCAGTTACGCTTAGGAGCCGCGCCGTCCTTGCCATCCTTCACCTCCCACATCCACAACCTTCCACCTCAACACGCTGCACCGTCAAAAGAAGTATACCCTGCTAGGCGTCGAGGGGCAAATTGAGATTTGGATTTTTTGGTGAAAAATTGGGGAATATTACAGAAACGTATCCTCTCTTCTTTATTCCTAGCCCCCCTCACCGCCTCGCCTCCAAAACAGTGTACCATGCTGGATGTGCGAATGCGAATTTTTTGCCAAAAAATTGAGGGAGCCTGGAAAGACAGGGTAGAGTGTTATGGGGAGAGGGAGAGGGGAGGATGTGGACTATGCGCTTCGCTTCCCGCTCTGCCAAATGAATACAGGCCGCCCCCCTTTGGTTCCTTCCATAAGTCGTTGCCATCCAATGCTTTACATCCACACCAAAGACGCCCCACTAGGGTTCATTCCAAAGGAGCCCTTCTATGGTGCCTTTCGGGGGGTCGGTTCGGAGCGCGTCGCGCGTCCTGCGTGAGGCCGGAGCGCGTCGCGCGCGCCCACAGACAGTGGGGAATATCTCGCGGAGTGGGTCGGAATATTCCCCACGCGATATCGCGTCACCATTGCATTATGCAACGCCATTGCAGGATGCAACATGCCATAAGTCGTGTCATAGCCGCAGGTTGCGCCACCCTCGCGAAACTGCCATTGCAGACTGCAATCGTTCGATTCCGCGTTGCGGTTTCGCGATACCACCTGTGGGCGGTGCCATGGTGCAGCCTACCACATCTTGTGCTCGGCTGGAATCCTGGGATTCGGGGGTCAGTGGCACGCGGTGTGCTCTCTAGTATAGGCAGTGACAGCGACAGAAGCGATGGGACACGGACACGGGAGGACGGACGATGACCGAAGGCAGAGCAATCGAGGTGGCCGCTGAGCTGCAAGCACAAGGCTTGCAAGCCGTGAGAGCGGAACGCAGCAACAGTTATCGCAGTTGGGTAGTACGCCTCAACGGCGGGGCGGCTGGCAAGCGCGCGCTCGTACTCTCGGGCGCCACGTGGGAGGATGACAACTAGGGCGAAACACCGCCTTCGGGCGGTGTCGCGGCGCCGTGGTGGGCGTCGCCTGAAGAGCAGCCATACAACGGGGAGAACGACGCGATGATCATGCGGACGAAGTGGCTCGGGACGTGCGTGGAGTGCGGCGGGACAATCCGCCGTGGCAGCATGATTCACTGGGCCAAGGACGAGGGCGCGAGCCATGCCAAGTGCTATCGCGAGCTTCCTGGCGCCATCGTAGCAGGAGCGGCAAGGTGAACGACGCGACGGTAGCAGAGCTTGGCGACTACTTCGGCGCACAAGCGGAAGCTGAGCGTGCGGAGAGCATGGCAGACGATGGTGGCCTCGCGGCCTACGTCGCCGACCACGATAGCCTTGCCGATCTCCCGCCATGGCGCCGTGATCCCGTCAGCAAGGCAGCCATATGGGGCGTGCTCTATGAGCGGAATCCCCACATGGACGGGTACGATGACGTTGACGGAGCGAGGGACGCCCTGGAGTACTTCGTCCGGCCGTCAGGCCGCGCGCGCTTGCGCAACATGCCGGCCGCTGAGCTGCTACGCTCTCTTGTGGGCCACGTCATAGCCGCAAGCGACAGTTGGGATGATCTTGCGCCACGTCTGGCGCGCCACGTGCCTAGCATCACGCTCATGTGGCATACCGAGGAAGATGCGCCGACCGCCGACGCCATCGCCACACAATCACGTGCGGAACGTCAGCCGCACAAGGCAAAGCAGATCAAGCCCGCACAGGAAGTTACAACGCCAGCTCCCGTCGCCGTCAAGCCCGCGCCGGAAGTGAAGCCGGAAGCGCCTATCGTTGCGCATGTCGAGCCCGCTGCCGACCCTTCGGCCGACTTCGGCGCTGCCATGGCTCACGGCCGTTGCGACGCCACGCGGGCCGCTACACGGCGAGCCAAGCGCAACGCCATAGCGCGCGCAGAGCTGGCCCGCATGCCACGTGATGATATGGGGCTTGCAATGGCACAAGCTCGCATCGTGGCGCCAGTAGAGGCGACACGGGCCACACCTGAAGCGGCTCACGTCACCACGCCTGATCCTGTCCCATGGCTCACTGTCGCCATCGTCGGCGCGGGGCTGTGGGCATTGGCTCTCGGCGCCGTTGCCGTGGCTCGCGCCATGGGCGTTGCTGAGTTCCCTTGGGGGATTCTATCGTGAAGCATGATCCTAACCAGATGGACATGTTTGGCGCGCCGCCGGTGAGGAAGCCGAGGACGCGGAATCCTCACCAGGGCGATCTGTTTGACGCCGCCGACGTGGACGTGCAAACCCGCGCGGAGTATCGTGCGGAGCTGGTCAAGTATGAGGCGGCTCGCAAGGCCGCTGGGGAAGCCCTCGGGACACTACTGTAGAGGAGAATGATGATGGAAACGCGAAGCATGATCATGGGCTGTGGGCATAGCGACTTGGTATCAGTCCCGCGCACAGACCCCGTGGCAGGCGCAATGGCAGGGGATTGCCGACAGTGCGTATCGGCATCAATCATCGCGAGAGATACACGCACAGCGCCATGAGCGCTGTGCTAGCGCATGGCTGGAAAAGTAGGAGATCGGGCAATGGCCAAGAGCAAGTTTCGCTTCGCAATAGTGTTCGTCGGCGCGCCCTACGGCATCGGCGAATACCGGCTGGAATCAAAGCATCAGACGTATCCGGCGGCGTGCCGGGCGTTGGCTAAAACCTACCAGTATGGCGCCGACTGGCGGATGCGTCAGCAGGACGACGACGGCCAGTGGACAATCCCGGCGATACCAGACTAAGCGAAACACGGGCTTCGCGGCCCGTGTCGTCGGCCGTGGTGGGCCGGCTATGAAGAGCAGCCACACAATAGGAGCTTTGCCATGCTGATTCCCGAGACCACGCGAACGGAGCCCCAAGCATACGAGCTTGGGAGACACGATGGCATCGGATACGCCAGCCACGCCCCATACGGCGTGATGGTCAACATCGTCCAGCTCGCCACGTCTCTCGTCCCGCAAGCGTTGTGGGATCGTGGACTGTGGAATGCGTACACTGACGGCTTCGTTATGGCCGTCGCAACGGGGGAAAAGTGACATGCCACGGATCATGAGAGACGACAGAGACTTCCGAATAGAGGCAGACAGCGGGGACTTCGTCGGCCGATATCAGACGCTATCCGTCGCGTTTGTCGTGGCGGGCAGGTCGCTCCAACGCCACACCACAGTTGACGCATTCATGGGCGAGCATGAATCAGGCTTGCCGTGTTGCCAACTCACGGACATCATCACAAACCCCAATATCGACCTGCTGTGGGAGCTGGCCGAAGGCCTTAGCGAGGAAGCCCCGTGGGTGGACACAGCCAAGGCGTCCATGGCTCACGCGAACGACCTGCTACGCGAGTATAAGGCGCGGATTGACGCCGAACACGCCTACGAATGCGCGCGCATCGTGTCTGAGGACGACGCGGAGGCGATAGAGGCCATGATCGAGGATCAGGTCGGCGACTTCCCGTACCACGGAGAATGGGACGATCAGGCCAAGTGGTGGCGGGAAGCCACGGCCGTAATCGAAGCAGGAGGTTGAAGCCGAAACGCGGGATTCACCTCCCGCGTCGCTGCGTCTGGTTGGCGTGGCTTGACAAGGCAGCCGAACACAGAAAGGGACGCAATGCAGATCGAGACCGCGCGGAGTGTTCGCGACGCAATCATGCGAGAGTGGCCGGATGCTGAAATCGCAATCGGATACTCTCGCAACGCAGGAGATCGCACCGTAGTGATCACGGTGGACGGCTTCACGGATATCATCATCCGGGAAGCCATAGTCATAGGCGACGATCCGCCAACGATTGATAAGTGCAGAGAAGCTGACAAGCCTGTTCTGCCGTAGTGGCAGAATACACACAAGGAGCCCCGACGATGCAAACAGGATGCCCCGTCACGACCGACGCGATGAGGACACACTTCGACGGCATCGTCCTCGAACACGTGGACACACTGAAGGTGAACGCGATGTTTCCCGGCGTGGCTTCGGAGCCATGCAATCATTCCCACGTCCGGTACAGCGGCAGGTATATGCCGATGACCGGCAACCTGGCGTGTCAGATGTGTAATTCCGAATGGAACGCGAAGACGGGGGCTTTGCTCCCGCCGAGAACGCTCTAGGGCACAGAGCGGGCGCCGCTCTCGCCTTTACGGGCGGCGCCCGACTACAAGGAGACCGACGATGACCCATCCCCTCGACGTGCTTGCCGACGCTCACGCGGACGGCGAGCGGATCAAGATGGCAAGGCAAGCCGACGCCGCGCGGCAGGCCAGCATCCCGACGGACACGCCGTGGGGCGCCGTCCAGTTCACAACACCAACACTGCGTGACGGAGTCACGAACGTACACACAAGCCGCCACGGCGGCGTTTATCTTGACGAGCCGCACAGCGCCATGATGCTCGACGCATGCCACGAACATACAACGCTCCCAATGCGCACGGGGTGGAGCTGGTGGGAAGAGGACTGCGCGTGGTCGCTGGTCGCGCTTGTCTTCCCTGACGCATTCACGCCGGAGCAACGCAAGGCGGCGTACAGGACGGCTCGCGACTGGTACCCGGACGAATACGCTCGGATCACTCAGTTGAGCGTCACGCCTGACGAGAGCTACACGCTTCGCAAGCGTGCCTTTGAGGCGGCTACACGGGAATGTTTCGTCGGCTTCTCGGCGCGTGGCGACTGGGCCGACGATGTGCCGACAGGGACAGTCACGCTTTCTGCCCGGAAGGTTTCGACGGGCGAGGCGGCAGACTTCAACATCGCTGCCGACGACTATGGCAGCCGCGACCCCTTCGGCTTTGTGATCGACGAAGCCAAACACCGACGAATAGGAAACTAGACGATGGACTATCTCGGCGACCGGGGGAACCTGTGCCTGACGATGACGTTTGCCCGAGGACGTGCGGCGTCTCGCCTCAAAAAGGCTGCCATGCTCGAATTGGGATTCGACGACGACGAGAAGAATATCCGGGGCGACTACACCATTGCGCGCGCGTCACTTGAGGAATACATCCGCGCGCGCAGGTGGCTTGCCGGAGCGCGTGGTGTGCCGCACACAATGTCTGTCCCAACACATAGGAGCCCGACGCGCAACCGTAGCCCGCAATCCAACTCAAAAGGAGCCATCATGCCCATCATCACCGACGCGCCAAGCTTCACGACCTGCCCCGAGTGCGGACGCGACCACGGGACAATGGAAGGTCTCTTCGCGTGCATGGAACATCACGACGACGAATCCGACGCCGACGCTTCGGTGCTAGCTCACCTTTTGAAGGACATGAGATGACCGACAAGCCCATCATCGAATACGACGACAACGGCGAGCCCATCCCGGCATTCACGCCGGGCAAGCGGCGCTACTGTACCGGCTGTGACTTCACGTGGACGCTGTGGCCAGGGCAGTGGGCCACAGCATTCTATCGGGGCGATGACTGGTTCTGTAGCGAGGACTGCGCGAGAGAGTTCGGGCTAGACGTAGACATTCACAGCCCCACGATAGGAGCCCCAAAAGGAGCCACGACATGTCAGCCCCACGCTTCCTGATCCACCAATGGTGTTGTGACGACGGCACCTGCCTTCGCTGTCACATAAAGCCCAAGGGGCACCGTGCCCGCGTCTACCATGATGGCGACTACAGCGAAAGCGGTGCGTACTTCGCGTTGCAGTCAATCCCGCGCTCGCGTTTTCCGATGAAGGAGAGAATCCGTGTACATCCCCCTCACGGCAACGAATGAGACCGACCTGGCAGCCGAGCTGACCGTCCACTTCAACGACGGGAGCGTTTGGATGGTATGGAAAGGCATAGATGGCGGATGGCTGGCCAACTGGTATTACACATGCGGCAACATCCCAACGGACTACCTTTGCCTTTGCCGATATCGGTACTGGCAAGGCGGGGCGTGGCATGAGTTTTCACCAGAGCGTATCCGTGCGGGGAAGTTGCACGAGGCTCTCCGCAAGGCTCAGAAGAAACCCGACGCCTCAGTTGCCCCTGCCCCGTCGGCAGGGTAGACTTAGGGAAAAGAGACTGACATGAGTAAGCAGGACAGACATAGATGGAGCAAGTGCCCAGAGTGCCTCGGGAAGAGCCTCCTGTGCATCCGATGCCACGGCCACGGCAAGATTCCTCCCCCGCGTGACGAGTTTCCAGAAGAGTACATACAGACAGGAGCGACAGAATGAGCACTACCAAACGAACAGGCCTCCGCTACGCCCTCGCTGAAGCCCGATATGCGGCAGCATACAACACGCCCGCGAGCCCCGAGGCTGTCCACGCCAACGCCGAGAATGCCCGCATCACTACCGAGCTTCACCTGATCCGTCCATCCGACGTGCAGGACGCGGCCGACGAGTACATGACCGGAGAGAAGAAGCTCAGGCCATGGCTCGACTATGTGGCCCGAGGGCTTGTCCCCCCTGTCGAGCCACCTGTGAGCCATCCTAACGCCCCCTCCAAGTGGCTCGTGGCGCTCGGGGAGGGAGCTGAGCAGGCCGCTATCGAGACGCTTGCCCCGATAGTCGAGCTTGAGGAGACGCCGCTACTTGAACCATCAAAGCCGTGGCAGGACAGGACTGCCGAGGATATGGAAGAGGGCTGCGACGAATGCAAACTATAATCAACCTCATCCTCACGGGGATATCGTCCCTCTGCTGCATCTGGGTCGGGGTCGGATTCGTAGTTTTTCTCTTGCTGGGGAAGGATTGGGAATGAAGGTTCACTTGACCGGGAGAAGCCCATGAGCCCATCCCACCACTTCATGCGCACAAGCCTTGAACGGATGCTGCGCGAGACAAGCGTAGACGCGGCCCGACTAGAGAAGAATGCCGAGAGGCTTGCCGCTGTGGCTGAGGCTCAGTGGAGAGGGCCTCAGCTCAACCGCGCATGCAATGCCGCTAACCTCATGGGGGACGCCGCGAAGAAATCCGACCACGCAGCCGCATTCCTTCGCGACATGCTCAACGCCTGGCCCGTCCAAGGCAAGGCCGTCGGCAAAGCTGCTAAGGCGCGCCGGAAGGCCGGAGCGAAGAAGTACAAGAGGAAAGAGGCTCGGCGCTGTGCCAACAAATGCGGCAGGGAAGTATCATCCGACACGGGCTGCTACTGCGTTGAGTGCGCCCGGAAGTATAATATGCCTACATGAGGAGAGCTAGCCGTGCCTTTTTTTACCGTCAATCTAAGCGTCCGGGGGGTCGATCTCGATGCAGGGGGGCTGGCCAAAGCAATCGCCGCCATCAAGGACAACTCTGCAATTGATAAGATCATAGACTTGAAAATCACGCCGGGCGTTCGTCACAACCTGATTACATAAGGAGACAAGAGATGCCCCAGTTCGCCGTCCACCTGATTGTTGAGGCCGAAGGATGCGATGCTGTCAGCACCTCCATCGTCACGGGAAATCTTGACCCCAAAGCAGTGGAGGCCATGAACATCAAGCCGCTGGAAAAGTCTGCCCCCGTCGAAGTCTTCTGCGGCAAGTGCAACTCGCTTGTGGGGTACGCAGAGGCTATCCCAGGAGGAAGCTCGCCACGCACGCTGTCGTGCGACAGGTGCCCGCCAGAGAAGCCCGAGCGCTTTAACATCGCCCCTCACCCCCGAGCATGCGGCAAATGCGGCGCACGTGTCGACGACTGGCCATACAACATCGCCCCGCACAGTTGCGGCTGCTGCGTATTCAAAGACAAGCCTATCCGGTCGTGGAGCGATGCCATCGGCAGCTTGCAACAGAGCAAGTGCTACCTCTGTGGAAGCACAGAGGCATGCGAGGGCGGCCTCCTGACTTGTCGCGAGTTCGCAGGCAAGCTCCTGTGCAAGGACTGCCACGGCGAGGTGGTGGATAGGAAGAGGAACGCGCCCGAGAGACCCAAGCCCGCCTTTGTCCCGCCGGCAGGGATAACCAAGAAGCAGTCGTGGGACAGCGCGGTCGCGTTGACAGGACACCAACAATGTCCCCAGTGCCGAAAGGATATGAAGAGGGTTCGCCTCTTCCCTGGAGGGGGCAACGCTCGGATATTCTTGTGCCAGCCATGCCATGACAGCTACTTCGGCGAAACTCCCGAAGCCCTGCCACGCCCCCGATGCCCCGTATGTGGTCGCATCATGGCCCAGGTCAGCTGGACACCGACAACTTGGCTGTGTCCTACCAGAAGCCACTAACCTCACACCCCTCCGCCTGTCCATCACCCATGGACTGGAAGCAAGGCGGAGGGGTTTTTTTGGAGAGATGCCATGCTTGAGCCCCAAAGATGGCAAGAAGCTGGCCCCGGAAGGCTGGGAAGATGCGATGAATGCGATATGATTCGAGGCTGTCGCCGTGTAGATGATCCATATGAGTGGGCCTTCAACCAGAAGACTGTCAGGCGCAGCCTGTGCTTGACGTGTTACAACCACTTGTGCGATAAGGAGTAATCCCATGCTGCCATCCGACGCTGCAATATTCCGCATTGCTTTTTCCATCTCCGCAGGCTTTGTATCTGCCTTCCTCCTTAGCCGCGTCCTTTCTTCCGAAACCCCACATCTACTGATTGTTAGTGCTGGCGGCATTGCTGGTGCTCTCATGGGCTGCTTCTTGGCAGACGTGGCCAGGATTGCGACGGCGCTTGAGACGTTGAAGAAGAAAGGATAGAGCCATGCCAGAAACCTTCCTCCCAGTCCGTAAGGCCCTTAGATTAGCCCTTGCCACCTGCGAATGGAGCAACACCCCTATCTCCACCCTCCGTGCCGCCATAGATGAGGAGATGGAGCGAGTCGATCCTCAGCCTCTCCTTTCCCTACTCGAATCAGTCGCCGCGCGGACCGATAAGGATCATGGAGCCCTGGTGAAACATGAAGCTCTGGCGAAAGTCGCTGGCGCTGCCTACCCCTCTGCTCTTGCATCAATTTCACTTCATCGCGTAGGTCTCTGTATCGCCGGAGCCGTCAGTCACATGCATGCGGCAATAAAAGAAGGAGCGCTGGACGATGCCTGACTTCACAACCCTCGACGAAATCCGCGATGCTGTCACAGACCTCAGCAATCGCATCGGCCAACCCACGTTTATCCAGGCAGCGCGCCGGATCGTTGGTGACGCCCCGGAAGACTTCAACCCGGAAGTCTTCAAGAAAGCCATCTCATTGGCCAATCGCATGACGAAGTGTGCCTCACTTATTAGCGATGCTCGACGCGCGCTTGAGGGGGAAGAATGATGCCTGACTACATCTACTCGGACCCGCCGGCCAAGCCAACCTGCCCTAAGTGCAGCCACCTCGTCCTGCCCCATCTCGACGCTCTCGCCGACCCGCCTTCCTGTTATACATGTGAAACCCATGCTAGGTGGGAATCGATACGGGCCTTCCGCCTGAAGCACAGACTTCCTCCCTGGCTCAAGCCGGCATCCAACAAGCCAACCTGACCGATTCCCGCCAACTTCATTACGAATCCGAACAAAGGCGCAGAAATTGCGCCTTTACAATATAAGTGACAAAAAT
>SDBV01000363.1_pt1 | contig 64395 bp, 53 predicted proteins | sample 2277081 | NCBI WGS metagenome assembly SDBV01 (sample SAMN10402039, study PRJNA504765) | marine sediment metagenome | isolation source: marine sediment core GS10_PC15, 223 cmbsf | place: Arctic Ocean: Southern Knipovich Ridge | collected 2010
GACCGGAACCAAACGAGTCAAATGGGGATTGGTGGTAGTAGCCGCTGTGGTGGTCGTTGCGATTGGGTTCTGGCTTTCCCGAACGCCAGTAGAAACTCCTTCGCCTCCTGTCGCCCAGCCCGAAGAAATACAAGTTGCCGAGCCGGCCCCGCCGCCGGTCGTTGAGCCCGCCGAACCAGAGCCTCAAGAACAACCTGCTCAGCCCGAAGAAATCACCCTCGCCGACCTTCTCGAAGATTTCAAGCCGGAAGCAGAAAGGGATCGCGGCCCTCATGTCATCTACGGAAGGGTGCTGGACGAGGATGAGAACCCGGTCGCCGAAGCCGAGGTTGAAGTGCGCTTGATGAAATTTGAGGGAGGCGAATTCAGGCCCATCAGGGATTTGAAATCTCGCCTTACCCAATCCGATTCGGCAGGCAGATATGAGGTCCTGGATCTGGCTAAGGGATCTTATGCGGTCCAGGGCCTGTCCGGAAATAGAGCCGCGTTGATGACAACGACCCTCAGCGATGAAAGGCGGGTTGAAGTCGACCTCGAGCTGGCCGAGGCATTCTCGATTTCGGGCCGTGTGTTCGGGCCGGGGGATGAACCCGTCAGCGACGCTGAGGTGCTTCCCACGAGGACAAATGAAAGAAGATGGCGGTTGCTCGCCTGGACGACTTTCGGCACCAAGACCGACGCCGAAGGCCGGTTCGAAACCGAGCCTCTTCCCAAAGGGCGGCCTTACACACTTTTTGCTCTCAAGGACGGCCTGGGTCCCGCCCGCGCGAACGACATTGAGCCGAACACGCGCAACCTGGTGCTGCGGATGACTCGGGCCGCTTCCGTCTCGGGTCGAGTCACTTGGAAATCAGACGGCGCGCCGGTGAGAAACATCAAGGTTTTCACTGCAATGACGCCGGATCTGTTCGATGTGGCCAGTTCCACCCTCACTGACCAAGACGGCGGTTACGCCTTTGACGATTTGGGTAAAGAAACGTATGAGGTCTATGTGGATCCTCAGGTCGTACCGTTTGAAACCGTGGAATTCACCTTGGGGGAAGGACAACACCTGAGCGGGATCGACATCGAGCTGCCTGATCCCGGAACCATTGAGGGATTGGCGTACGACGAGGCGACAGGAGACCCGATCCCTGATGTCAAAGTGACCGTTAGTCACCCGGCCTGGAGGCGGCAATCGATTACCGATTCGGACGGATATTATGTCCTGGCGAACCTCCCCGAGGCAGAGCTCCGTCTGATGGTCTCGGAAACAGGGAGCTACTTTACTGTCAGTGACCGCAACCGGTTGGTAGTCAATCTCTCTGAGGGAGAAACGGCGGAAATGAATCTCCCGCTTCGGAAGGGTGGGATCATCTTCGGACGGGTGACCGACACGGAGGGGAATCCCATCGTCGATGCGGGAGTGCGAGTAGATCGATCGGAATACAGTTCGCGGTCTTTCGGAAAACGTGAAGAGACAGATGACCGGGGGCGGTATGAGATAACCGGCATCCCACTGAACGAAACCTATGTCCTCGTAGCGAATAAGGACGGTTTCGCCTCCACCCGGAGCGGGGAAGTGACTCTCTCATCCGTGAGTGGGATTGAGCAGAATCTAGTGCTCAAGAAAGGAAAGACATTGGTCGGGCGTGTTCTCGATAAAGAAAAGAAGCCGATCGCCGGCGCCAGTGTGAGTTTATTCGAAAACCTGAACAGGCCGGGTGGGCGACGCGTCAGTGACAGTACCCACTCCGACGGCCGATTTGAGCTGGAAGGAGTGGAAGATGGGGGTTACCGAGTTAGTATCAGCCGGGACGGTTATGCCCAGCTCAACGATGAATTAACCGTGACCGCCGATACGCCCCTGGAAGGGTATGAATATGTCCTGGAATCGGAAGGGAAAGCGGTCGTCGCCGGACAAGTGGTATTTGATAACGACGACCCAACACCCGACATCGACCTTTCGGCTTACCAGAATATGGGGTCTGGAACCATCAGCAAGAGCGCGACCACAGACAGGGAGGGAAAGTTCCGGATGGAGGGATTCAAGGAATCCGGTTCTGTCCAGGTTAGTATCCGGGGGGGGAATTTCGGCTACCAAAACATCAACGTGGAGCCTAATACCACGGACATTATGTTCAAGGTCGGCCGGTTGGGCACGATTCGAGGTCGAGTCCTCACCGCTTCCCGCCAGGCGATCAATGAATTTGAAGTGGGAGTCCAATCGAGAAGAGCATGGGGATCTCCCCGAGGCTCTTCAGGGCCTTCCTCTCGCCGTTCCTTTTCCTCGAAGAGCGGAGAATTCGAGTTCGAGGACGAGCAGCCCGGGGAGATCACCCTGGTCGCAATGGCTGATGGCTATGCACCGGGCGAAAGCGACCCGATCAGTCTGGAACCCGGGGGGACAGCGGAGGGGATCGACATTCTTCTCGAAAAGGCAGGAGCGATCGATGGTTTGGTCAAATCGAAGCGAACGAATAAGCCGGTTATCAATGCCTTTGTCACAGTTGGGGAAAATGCCCCGATTGACGACTGGCAGCGCCGACAGAAACTTGTGCAGGCGACGACGGATGAAAAGGGGGAGTTCTTGCTCGAAAATGTTGCGCAGGGCGAGCAGACAGTCGCTGTCAGCCATAAAGATTTTGCACCGGCCGTTTCAAGATTGGTCAGTGTCTCGCAGGATAGAGTCTCCTCGCCTGTCACAATACTCCTCTCTGAAGGGGCCTCTATCGAGGGCATTGTCTCCAGAAACGGAGAGGCTGTCCCGGGCGCCCAGGTCAGTGTTTATGGCTATACGGGCGGAAGGGTCAATAAGCGAGCCACAACCGATGAGAAGGGGCACTACAAGTTCGCGGGTTTGGTCGCGGGCACATACCAGCTCCATTCTTTTGTCAGGTCGGCAGGAACCGGTCAGGATAACCTTTCTGCCGTGGTCACCGTGGGTGAAGACGAGACGGTATACAAGGATCTCTTTTTCACGGCAGGAACAGGCGCGGTCGAGGGGTATGTCATGGACGAGCAGGCGCCGATGGCGGGTGTGAGCATTTCCATAAGCTCCGTGGCTGCCGATCAGGAAGGCACACGGACTAGCCGCAGCGGGCAGACTGACGTTAACGGCTATTTCATCTTGGAAGGGCTCAGCGGGGGGAGCTATAGACTGCATGCCTCTGTACAGCGTGGACAACCAACCACGGGGAGTTCATATATTTCGACCAGCAGGCAGATTGAAATTATCGATGGACAGACGATCCAGGAAGACTTCACCGATCTGATCGGGACTGCGGTGATTGAGGGATATGTCACCCAAGATGGAGCGCCTATGGAAGGCGCCCAAATAGCGATCATATCCACCGAGGAATCCACGTCACAGCAGAGCATCCGATCGGATGAAGACGGATACTACCAGGCCGCTGAGCTTCCAGCCGGGGAGTATCGGGTCATGGCAATCAATATGAATCAAAGAGACCAGCAACGAATCATAGAAGACGGCGTCTCAATCACTCCCCTTATGCGAAATGTCACTGTGGCCTCCGGCGAGATAGTTCGGGAAGACTTTGATTTTGGTAGCATGGGGGGCGGGTTCGTGATGGGATTAGTTTCCGGACTGGAGGAGGGCATGCGGGCCGCCGTCATGGTTCTGGAAGAAGATGCTCCCGAATTTGACCCGGCCCAAATGCAGGATCTCATCAAGCACATGGTTGGTTACGGCATCGCGTCGACAGATGGGAATTACACGATCAAGGGTATCCCCTCCGGAACTTATCGGGTTGTCGCTTTCAGCGTCATGGGCTCCGAGACCCCTACCTACGAAACCCAAACCGTCACCATCACCGAAGGCGAAGAGACCGTGCTCGATTTTGAGAATCTGGAGTAGGCGCCTCGATTCGCAAGTCGCGTAATCCAACTTCATGACTTCAGACGACCAAACCCAGACCAAATCATGGGGACCGGTGTCTCTGTTCCTCTTCGCGACCCTGGGCCTTCTCATGCTTGGAGTTGTCATAATCCTCGGCATTCTATACTACCCATTGAGACCGCATTTTCCTCCCGAAAGCCCGGAAGTGATGACAAAACGTCTGAGCCAGGGAAACGGGTTTTATGCGCTCGAACAATCTGCGCAGAGGGTGCCCGTTTCGGGGAAGGATCGCTTCTACTTGTATTGGATCGCGATATACGGGTTTCCTCCGGAACCTGAAAAAAGAGAAGAACTGATCGCATACCTGGACGCTTCATACGGGATCGCCTGGGATTTGTACGAGCGATATACAGGCCGTGCACAACCACTTTCATCTGACCAGTGGAGAGACTTCAAGAAACAGTTGTTCGTGGAGATTTCGGATTCCGATCTCCAGGAGTGGAGAGAGGAGCTAATCGAGGAGGTTCTCTCATTCTCGGAAAGAGTCGATGGCTCGATTCAATTGGCCCGCGAGGGGCTGAAAGCGGAGTATTACCTGGTACCGGACCCCGTTCAGACACGGAAAATGAGAGATTGTGAGACCCCTTGGACGTTGACCGCCGGACTGTTTGCTGTTCGGGCCAAGTGGTACGAGACTCAGAAACAATACGATCAGGCGATGGCCCACTACCTGGACATACTCCACCTTGGAAACATGGTCGGAGGCGAGGCCCCACCCCACAATGCGACAATCGGCTCAAGAATCACCCACATCGGTCTTGAGGGGTTGAACAACTCTATACAGGAGTATAGCGACTCCGAATTACTGCGGCAGGCCCTGAATAACCTTAAGGAAACAGCCAGGAGAGAAGCTCCACCGAGCAAGATATTCGAATACGAGGTTCGGGGGGCGGATGAGAACCTTCTTCGTGAGCGTGGGCCCTATTGGAGGAAGGGCCCCTGGGATCGTCTCAAAGGAATTCCCTTTCTCGATCGCGTTGGTGCGGGGATGGCAAAACTCAAAGACCGATATGATGTGATTCGGTACAAACCCATGGTGGAGGAATATCTTGACCAGTTGCTAATATCCATGGACATGCCTTTGCTTGAATTTGATCAGAGGCGGCCGGTTCCACCAGTCAATCCCTACACAAATCTGTACAAATTCCCCAGTCGAACTGATTGGGTTCGCCAGAGCATTGCTTGGAGACGAGGACATTTCCACGGAACCATTCTTTCCGTTGCTCTTCGCCTCTACCGTGTCGAACACGGCTCCTACCCAGAGACCCTCACAGCTCTGGTCCCCGATTACTTAGAAGTATTGCCGACAGATCCCTTCTCGGGACAATCTTTTCTGTATTCCAGGGTGGGAGACGATTTTCGGCTGTATGGCGTCGGCTATGACAAAGACGACGATGAAGGGGCAAAAGGACTACGGTGGATTGTCTTTGATAAATTTGAGTCAAGAGACGCCGACCAGATCATTCATCTTCCGCGAATCGAGCGGCTGGCGCTGGGAGCAAGGGATCTGGTCGACTTGTATGTGCCCTTCGAGCCCTATTTTCCGCCGGAGAATCCTGAGATAACGGCCAAACGGATCAGCCCTGAGAATGCGTTCCATGACTTCGAAGCAGCCAACCGGATGATGAACAGTGTGGCACTGCCCCGCGCTTCGGATTTCGGATTTGAGGTCCGCTATATAGCTATCGATCATAAAGGTGTCGATTCGATAGATTGGCAGAAGATTTGGAAAGGTGGCTGGCCAACTGATTTCCAGAGTCAGCAGACCTTATTGAAACTCATCGAGGGAACGAAACCCGCTCTTGGTATGATGCGAAAGGGGTTGGCGAAGGAATATTTTCTCTTGGACGGCGAGTATTTTGATTCTTCACAATTTTGGATATTGGCTCATACACTTGCGGCTCAGTCAAAATGGTATGAAGAAAAGGAACAATTCGGATATGCGATGAACAATTATCTCGATGTGGTGCGCCTGGGAATGATGATGAGTTCTGATGGCACGTCTCGCAGGGCGGCTATGGGAGTCAGCAAGATTGGTCTTAGAGCGCTGGAGCGATCGCTCGAAGGGTACAGGGACCCGAATATTCTTCGCAATGCCTTGAGCACCTTGGTGGATATTGACGAGAATGAACCTCCGCTGAGCAACAATGTCGAGGCTGAACTTCGAATGAAGGAAAGTATATTTCAACATCTTCTAGAGTCCGAACCTGCCAAGTTCATGTTCTGGCCAGTCCCAGATAATCCCTTCTCGAAAGTGCCCTATATTGAGGGTCTTGCGCCTGACTTAAGATTCCGCGTTGAACAGATCGAGATCAAGGACATGCTGTACGAATATTTCGAACGGTACCTCGAAATGTATGACAGACCATTCTATAAGTATGAGGACATTGGCTATCTGCCACCGTATTGCCCAGATTATTCCGAGGTCACCGGGATTACTCCCGGGCCACCGAAAGCTGCTGCACAACACCGCGCCCATTTAAGAAGAACCATCATATCGATGGCCGTGAGGCTCTATTTCCTGGAGCACGGTAAATATCCGGATACTCTTGATCGTCTTGTCCCGGAATACCTCGACCGCGTGCCCGTGGACCCTTTCACAGGAAAGACATTCTATTATAAAAAGACCTGGAGCAAGTTCCGCCTTCACAGTCCGGGTCTCGGCGAAGATTACTGAAGGATAATCTGGAATCATCATTACAAAGAACACCGACCTCATCATCCACCTGCCCCGGGAGGAGTGGGAGGCGAAATGAAAATAGCAATAGCCCGGACCTTCATCCGCTGTCTCGAGGTCACTCCAAAAGGGCCGAACAATGTCAGCTGACAGATCATCCGCGAGTCCACCGCTTCGGCTGTGGATTCTTGTGCCCGTCATGATTCTAGGGGTAGTGATCACCGTCGCCTCCGTCATCCTGACCGCGCCTCTCAAACCTCATTTCCCCCCGGAGAACGAAGAAATTATCGCCAGGAGACAGAACCCGGAGAATGGGTTCTTTCATCTCATAAATGCCGGGCAGTATTTGGACCGTGTGGTGGCTCCGCCGGCCGTCGAGCTGCAAAACCCTTGGCTCGCGACATCGACCATGGACACGTCGGAGAAGGAACAACTGAGCCAATATTTTGAGAAGATTGCCCCTTCGTTGGAGGAAATCCGGAAAGCTTTGCGAGCTAAATACTGCATGGTCCCGGACACGAGTTCCGAATTCATCAACTCCACACTCGTTGGTGTCGATTGCATGAAAATGGGGCGCGCACTCGTGGTAAGGGGAAGGTGTATGGAAATGGAGGGAAAATATCGAGACGCAATGAGCCATTACCTCGAGGCCCTCCAATTAGGGTCTGCACTCGAGAGATCGGACGGGCCTTACACGTATCGGGGCCTAGCCTGGTATATTGAGAACGAAGCGATGACCGCAATCAACAGCTCTCTTCAAGGATTCAATGAATCGGCGGTCCTTCGGGAGGCACTCAGAACTCTGACGGAAATTCAGGCAACAATTCCGCCTTTGAGACACAGCTATGAACTAACTCTCTACAACCTTGATGTCGGGATGGCGGGGGATCCGATGGAATTCGCCGGGTCGTGGGGTTCGGAATTGCGGTGGAATATTCCGAAGATTGATATCCTTCGGAGGCTTGTGATAAAGGTGGACATCATTCGACTTCATCGCAACATGGCTCAATTCTATGATGAATTTCTCGAGGTTGTTGACAAGCCCTATCTGGAGTTTCGCAAAGCGCCTCTGAACATCCCCGGGGATTTCTTCGGCCAGCGAATTGTGCCGAGACTCATTGAAAGCCGGGCCGAGGCTGCGCGCTATCGGGCGCACTTGAACGGAACGATGGTGGCCATCGCCCTTCGCCTATATCGAATTGAGCGTGGCGATTACCCAGACAACCTCGACGCCCTCGTGCCCGCCTATCTGGATTCAATGCCGTTGGATCCATTCACGGGAAGTCCATTCCACTATGAAAAAGCCGGCGACGATTTCCGACTGTACGGCTACGGCATCGATGGAAAGGATGATGGAGGTACCGGAACCTACAACAGCGGCGACCTCATCATCCACTTGCCCCGGGAGGAGTGGGAGGCGGTGGAGACAAAGTCATGATGAGTGCTGACCAAACCCAGACCAAATCGCGACGACCCCTGCCGCTGCTTCTGATTGGGGTCCTGTGTCTTGTGATGCTCGGCGTCGTGGCGGTAACCGGTATCCTTTACCTCCCGCTCAGACCGCTTCTCCCACCCGAGAGCCCGGAGATAACGGCACGACGACAGAGCAGCGCCAACGGCTACTACAAACTGAGAGAAGCGGGTGCGCTCATCCCGTTGAATGTTTACCAGTCATTGTACGATCCTGTCAGTGGAGACAAAATTCGTATCGGCCAGATCTGGGCGGAAGGCTGGCCGGCCCATCCCCAGCTTCAAGAGGTCTTGCTGGATCAATTTGAACGCCTCGGCCCCGTAATCCGCCTGATGCGGGAAGGCCTGGCCGCGGAATACTATCTCCGTCCGAATTCCAAAGGCTACGATCGAGAGCCTGAATACCGGGCGGAATCTTTCCTGCTGCACACTCTCCCGCATTACCTCGCCAGTCAGGCAAAGTGGTTCGAAGAGCAGGGCAAATATGAAGCCGCGATGGCGAATTACCTGGATATCATTCGTCTTGGAAGCACTTATGGCTCCGACGGCGCATGGTCTCATGGGGCTCGCGGGTTCGCAGCGCAAAGACTGGGCCTTAGGGCGTTGGAGCAGTCGATTGCCGAGTACGATGACCCGGAACTTCTCCGGCGGGCAGTGAAAACGCTGACCGGATTTGCCCGGGAAGATGTCCCTGTGAAGAAATGGCTTGAACGTAATCTGCGCACTTTGGACGACATGATCATGGATGAGCCGAAATTCCTTTCGCGGCTGGACGATTGCGGCCTCGATCCGACTCAATCCTATTTGGTCCACGTAGGGTTCCTGGGGAAAGGGATTGATAAGCTGATGCGGCGGGCAAGCCTTCTCCGCGCCAATTGGGAAATTCGTGATTACATTCGTGAGTCCTTTGCCGCCGCTGAATTGCCGTACACACAGGCGAAGAATGCCTATCCCGCACCACCCAACGACTGCGGCAGTGAGGCACTCCTTAGGCATGTCGGGAATGTTTCGGTATATCGAGATACAGCCCAGATGCATCAGACTCAAATGGAGGGGATAATTCTCCTACTAGCGCTCCGCCTCTACCACATCGATCACGGCAGCTATCCCGACCGCTTGAACGAGCTCTTGCCAGAATACTTGGATTCTATTCCAACTGATCCGTTTACGGGAAATCCATTCCACTACGAAAATGTCGGGGATGATTTCCGATTGTACAGCTACGGCAGGAACGGCATTGACGACGGCGGCGTCCCCTATTGGTATTTAAAGGACCAAATCATCCACCTGCCCCGAGAGGAGTGGGAGGCGCTGGAGGCAGAGGGCTAAGGCAAGCACATGACTCACGCCGACCAAACCCAGACCAAATCGCGACGACCGCTGCCGCTGTTTCTGATTGCGCTTGGAGTGCTGGTAGTTCTGGCAACCCTGGCGGTTGTGGTCATTATGATGGTGCCCATCAAGCCACATTTTCCGCCTGAAAGTGAAGAGAAGATTGCTAAGCGGCTCAGCACTAAGAACGGGTTTTACGCATTACAGAAAGCCACCGTCATGATTCAAGAGGTCCGGTTCGCCCATAAGCTTGAGATTACTCCCGCCCAAATGTGGCGGATCGACTGGCCCGCTGACCCCGAGACAGAAAAGAAATTGCTCGATTACCTGGGGGACGTCGAACCCGCCCTTTCCGAACTGCGAGGGGGCCTGAAGGCAGAGTTTTACCTTCTTTCTGAGAATTATGCGTCGCCCGGGAATGAGTTCCGTTCACGGAGAGCCATCGCAGGACATCTTGCAATTCAAGCGAAATCGTATGAGGCCGAAGGAAAATTCCATGAGGCTATGGAGAACTATCTCACCGTGGTGCGCCTGGGAAAGATGGTCGGCTCAGACGGAGGAATGTATCAGGGATGGATTGGGTCAGAGGTTGAGCGCGTTGGCTTGGAGGCGATGAATTTGTCCCTCCACAAATATGATGACCCCGAAATACTTCGACACGCACTCAGTTCGCTCGAAGAGATGAAAAACAAGACCTCGCTGGCAAAGAACTTCGAGTATGATTTGCGGCAGTGGGAAGCTTCGGTATTGGAGGATCCGGAGAATGCTGTATCAGGAGTGGGGGGTACGCTCAGCCAATTGAACCCGCTCGCGCACATGCCGGTTATCACCCCGGCCCTCGATGCGCTGCTGACGCGATACCATGCTCTGCGGTTCAACTGGAATATCGCCGAGGTTCACGCCGATATAGTTGAGGCATTGGACGCACCATATCACGAGTTCCAGAAAAGGAAAGGAGGGCTTCCCAAGGATCGTATGGTCCGAGCGGTGACCTCGAATATCGAGTGGATAGTGTTGGAGGTTGCGGAGGTGGAGCTCCTGCTGAATCGCACACGAGTCGAAATTGCGACACGCCTATATGTGCTACACACCGGCACGTACCCCGACTCAAACGACCTTGTTCCCGATTACCTGGAGACTGTTCCCCTGAATCCGTTAACCGGCCAACCTCTCTTAAGATAAGAGATAATGAGTAATGAGATGAATCTTCCCAAGTATCACAAGATCTCTGGGGTGAGTTCTGTAAGGCTTGCCTTATTGCTGCTCTTTCTGGCAGCCGGCTGTCAGTCTGAAGACCCTGTCCCGGTGTCTGTTGCTGATTCTCCCCGATACGGCGGGACGCTGGTCTATGGGAAGGGCCAGGATGCCGTTCGCCTCGACCCGGCGGATATCACGGACGGGGAATCGGCCATCGTATGCCGGAGCATCTTTGAGGGGCTCGTCCGCTACAAGTTGGACTCTACGGAGGTAGCGCCCTGTCTGGCTGAAACCTGGGAGGTCTCCGACAACGGACTGATCTGGACGTTCCATCTCCGGCCCGGGGTCAAGTTTCACGACGGCACCCCATGCGATGCCGAGGCCGTCGAATTCTCCTTCGAACGCCAGCGCGACCCCGAGCATCCATATCACCTGGGGCAATTCGTGTATTGGCAGTCGATGTTCCAGGCTGTGGAACGGGTTCACGCGGTGGGGCCCCTCACAGTGGCGATAGAGCTGAATCGGCCTTACGCCCCGTTGCTGAGCAACCTGGCGATGTTTTCCGCCGCGATCGTGAGTCCGGCCGCCGTCCGGCGCTACGGGAGGGATTTCAACTCCAATCCGGTGGGGACGGGCCCATTCCGGATGCGGGATTGGCGCCGGCAGGAGAAGATCGTGCTGGAGGCGTTTGCGGAATACTGGGACGGCCGGCCGTACCTGGATCGGCTCATTTTCAAACCGGTCCCCGACAATACGGCGCGACTGCTCCAATTGGTGACCGGGGCTGTGGATGTCATGGACGGAATCAACCCTGAGGATCTCGAAGCAATCAGAAAGAATTCAGACCTGAAACTCCTCGAGCAGCCCGGAATGAACCTTGCCTATCTCGCCTTCAACCAGTTGAGGCCTCCATTTGATGACCGGCGGGTCCGCCTGGCGGTCCGGCTGGCCGTTGACCGAGCGGCCATTGTGGAGCATTTGTACTATGGGACGGCCATTCCGGCGGTCAATCCGCTCCCACCGACACTGTGGGGGTACAACTCCGGAATCGCCCTCGATGAGCGCAATCTGGAGAAGGCGCGTACGCTGCTTAATGAGGCCGGACACCCGAATGGGTTCGAGACCACCCTGTGGGCCATGAGCATACCCCGGCCTTATCTCCCCCAGCCCAAGAAAGCCGCGGAGATCATTAAGCAGAACCTTGCGGACATCGGAATCGACGTGAAGATCATTTCCTATGAGTGGGGCACATACCTGGAGAAGACCCAGAAGGGTGAGCATGACATGTGCCTGCTGGGATGGTCGGCGGACAACGGCGATCCTGACAATTTCCTCTATGTCCTCTTGGATAAGGACAATACGAAGGTAGGTTCCGCCTCCAATGTCTCGTTCTATCGAAGTGACGAGCTGCATGAGGTCCTTCTGCAGGCACAGGACATTTCCGACCTGGCTGAGCGGGCGCGCCTCTACCGGCTTGCCCAGGAAATCATCTACCGCGATGCTCCGATGATTCCCCTCAGCCACGTCAACCAGACCTTGGCCCTGTCCCGTCGAGTGCACGATCTCGTCATCACTCCCATGGACGAGAAGTACTTCCATCGGGTCTGGATCAGTCCAGGCCTGTAATAAGTTCAAATTCTAAGCAAATAAAACTGAACATATACCACTTCTGTCTCAAATCGCCTGCCGCCGACAACGTTCGGGGGATGGGGTCGGTTTTCCCTTGACAACTGTACAAATATACAGTATCCTGCCGATGTGGATCCCCTGACAAGACGACAAGCCGAAGTTCTGGAGTTCTTGCTGCGCCACCTGAGCGAGACAGGGCGACCGCCCACAGTTCGTGAGGTGGCCCGGCGGTTCGGATTTCGCTCCCCCAACGCCGTGCAGGATCATTACCGGGCGCTCGAACGAAAGGGGTATTTGAAACGGCACTCCCGGCGGACATGGGATATCTCCCTGTTCCCTCCTGCGGAGGAGGGAGCGTCCTCGAGAAGGGGCCGGGCGGTGCCCGTGGTTGGGCGCGTCGCGGCCGGAGAACCGATTCTGGCGGTCGAGAACCTGGAAGGGGTGGTTTGGCTCGACGCGGACACGGCCGAGGGCGAGGCTTTCGCGCTCCGAGTGGTCGGGGACAGCATGGTGGATGAGCATATCGTGGAAGGGGACACCGTGATTGTCCGGAAGCAGTCGTCCTGTGACGACGGGGACCTGATGGTCGTTCTTGTCGAGGGGGAGGATGCGACGCTGAAACGAGTCTATCGTGAAGGGAGGAATATTCGGCTCCAGCCGAGCAATGAGACCATGGAGCCTCTTACTATCGGCGCAGAAGAGGTCACCATCATTGGGAAAGTCATATCTTTAATGAGAAAGCTCTGAGGCCGCGGGTTGCGGCCAAGCGTGTTTGGGGGTGGTTTCGATGCGAGTACGAGAACTGATACGGTTCGGTTTTCCCGAATCGGTGGTTAAGAGATGGGAGGTTGAGCTGGGCGAGACCCTTCTGCCGTTGCAGGTCAAGGCGCTGAAGGACTTCGGACTTCTGGAGGGGCAGAACCTGGTGGTCTGCAGTCCGACGGCGTCGGGCAAGACTTTCGTCGGCGAAATGGCGGCGGTTCACCACGCATTGCACGGGAGGAAAGCCATCTACCTGGTTCCCCTCAAGGCCCTCGCCAAAGAGAAGTATCGGACCTTCTGCGACCGGTATGGCGATTATGGCATCCGAATCGTCCTATCGACCCGGGATCACCGCGATTCCGATAAGGCGATCATGCGGGGCGAGTTCGAATTGGCTGTTCTTGTGTATGAGAAAATGCTTCGCCTCCTGGCGGAGTCGCCCCGCCTGGTTGATGACCTCCGGCTTGTCGTGGTTGATGAACTCCAGATGGTCGGCGATCCGACGCGGGGGAGTGATCTCGAACTCCTGCTCACCTGTCTGAAATCGGCACAGCCGGCCAGGCAGGTGGTGGCCCTATCGGCTGCGCTCCCCAATTGCGAAGAATTCGCTCGCTGGCTCGACGCGCGTCCCCTCTCCCATTCGGATCGCCAGGTGGAACTACGCCAGGGGGTGCTGTACAAGGGCCGGTTTGAATTTCGTGTGGCATCGAAATACGAGTACGGTGAAGAAACAATTGCTTCCGGTTCCGGGGATACCCCCGATGAGATTCTGCTGGTCCACCTGAAGGAAATGGCGGCGCGAAATGAGCCGTGCCTCATTTTTGCTCGATCCCGTGAGACCACCCGCCAAATGGCAAAAAAGCTGGCGGGCCTTCTTCATATTCGGAGCGAGGTTCCATCTGATCTCGACGCTCTGCCCCCTACCCGTTCGCGGGAGCTGCTGCTCGAATGCATGAAGGGCGGGGTGGCATTCCACAACGCGGACCTGACGGACAGAGAGCGCGAGGTGGTGGAAGAGAGCTTTCGAGAGAAGCGCGTCATGGTACTGGTGGCAACCAGCACTCTCGCTATGGGGCTCAATTTGCCTGCGGCCAATGTCTTTCTCGATCCGGAAAAGTGGAATTACGATCCTCGATGGGATCTGACTTGGAAGGAATCCATCAGCCGGGCCGATTTCGCCAACATGGGAGGCAGGGCAGGAAGGCCTGAATCTCCCGCCCCTTACGGCAGGGCGATCTTCCTGGCGGAAACAGAGTACAGCCGCGATACCTTATGGCAGCGCTATGTAGAATCAGAGCCGGAGCCCGTGACATCGGCCTTGTGGGCGCCGGGAGCCGAAAACACGCTGCTCTCGACCTTGGCAATCTCGGATTCGCATCCAAACGGGCGAGCGGAAGATCTTCTGAATGAGACGTTGTTCGCCGTGCAAGATCGGGAGACCGGAGAGCATTCCGAATCTCAGAACGACAGACTGGAAGCCGCACTCGCGCGGCTTCGAGCCGATGGTCTGGCAGCGGAATCGGACGAGCCTGGAAAACGACTCGCGCCCTTCGGGTGCGCAGTGGCAACGTCGGGTATCAGGGTCGAGACGGCGCTTGCTATAAAGGAGTTTCTTGAATCGTTTGTCGAACGGGGAGGATTCGTTTTCGAGTCCGACGCCCATCGCGTTCGATTTCTTGCTTCAGTCTGCCACACTCCGGACGGGCGCTCCTTACTCGTTCCCATGGGCAGAATGGATTGGGATCCGATCGAAGAACTGGACTTGAGATTCGGCGTCGAGCTGAATGAGATATCCGCGTGCTTACCGGGTCCGGCTGCGCAGAGGAGGCGGGGGCCATCGGAATATCGAATTGCGCGTGTGGTGCTCCTGCTGATGGACTGGCGCGCCGGTCTTTCTGTTCAGGAGATCGAGCAGAGGCACAAGGTTTACCTGGGATGTGTGATAACCGCCGCGCACCAGGCGGCCTGGCTCATTTCGTCCGCGGGACGTATAGCCGAAGTGGTTCACGATCTATCGCACCGGGATGGATGGACAAAGTGGAGCGACCGATTTGCCGGCGAAATTGAACGGGGACTCCCCTATTCTTGTCGACCCTGGTGGAATTCGCTGGACTGCGAACTTAGCCGCGACGACATCATGCGACTCATGCATGCGGGGATCACACGACCCGAGGATCTCACACTGCCCAAGCTGGAAGTAGTTTCCGACTCGATTTCCCGCCAAGGTCTCGGCTGTCTCAAGAAGTTCCGGGATCAGTTCATTGAAAAGATCGGAGCTTCTCAAGGGGAGGCGACAAGCGAGACTAATTCAGACGACAAGTTCTACGACCTGGAATTCGATTCATCCATTCCCCTGACCATTACTTTTTGCGGATCGAGCATACGGCTCCAGGAAAAGGAGTTTCGTCTGTTGGAGATTCTTGCCGAAAACGCGGGGCAGTGCGTTCCGTATGACGCGATTTACGATCGGTTATGGGGGGATATTGTGGTGGAACCGGGGCAAATCAACCACCACAAGGCGAAGCTTCTCAAGAAACTTGGGGAATCGAAAACCGGGGAACATATCATCGAGACCATACCCCGGCATGGGTTTCGACTGCTTCTTGATCCGGAGCGAGTTAATTTCCGAACAGGAATGCTCGAACCTGTTGAGGTCTAAGCCGATCTTATGAAACGGCACTGCCTCTCAATCCACTGGAGGAACGTCCTGTCTCGCTCCCGCTGATTTTCCGCGTCCTCTCGCTTGTCCTCCAGCATGTTTTCCAGCCCTTCCAGCACGGCCAGAATGCTGGTTCGGTTAGATTGGGCGGGGTCGGCCGAATCTCCATTGGATCCTGGGTCCGAGGAACCGGGTGGCCGATCGTTCATTTTTGGCCCCGGTTGGTTCCCGATTGGCCGCGCTTCTCTCCTCCGGACTGATTTTCGTGACCGTGTGCTCACTCGCTAAGCCCTCGTTTCTTCTGTATTTTCAAGCCGTTAGAAACGAAACGACGCAATCGGTTCTAACGCTGCAATCGTTCCAAATGCCATCGGCGCCGCTTCTGCTCCCATTAAAGGGCAAGAATCGTTCCAGGATCCGCCCTATCCTGCGGTCGACTCGGCACGCGGAGGAGCCCATTTTCTACCTCCGATGATGATGTAAAAGGAATGGCGTAAAGAGATTCGCGGGATGGGCTACATCTTCCCTGTAGCCTGCAACATCCAACTAGCCAGCATAAGATACATCGACACTCCGAGCAGGTCGTTGACGGTTGTCACGAGGGGGCCGGAAGCCACGGCAGGATCGATGCCCATCCGATCGAAGAACCAAGGGGCCAGGATCCCTACGCAGGCTGCGACAAATACGGCAAGGAACATCGCTATGCCTATCGTCCCCCCCACCACGGCACTGTCCGAACCGAGTATTCCTGCGACGGCAACAGTTACGCCGCACGCCAAGCCCGTGAGCAGCGCCACGCGCATCTCCCGGAAAAAAGCGGGTAGCATCAGAGCGGCCGACAAACGACCTGTGGCGAGGCTTCGGACGGTCACTGTGGTGGTCTGAAGGCCCGCATTTCCCCCTGTGGCGATGATCACGGGGACAAATACGACCACAATAAAGAATTCCTTGAGGGTCGGCGAATAGAGGTGCATGACGTAGGCCGTGAGCAGTGAACCGAGAAGGCACATCATGAGCCAGGGAAGTCGGACTCTTGCAATCTTCGCCGGAGATCGTTCACCGAGCTCTTCTTGGTCCGTTCCGCCGAGCCGATAAATATCCTCAGTGACCTCTTCCTCCATCACGTCTGCCAGATCGTCAAAGGTGATCCGGCCGACAAGTACGGAATCATCATCCACTACGGGGATCGCGGGAATATCAAGCATCTTGAAGAATCGAACGACCTCCTCCTGGTCAACCTTGTGGTTAACGCTGTCCACCTCCCGGTCCATCAATCGGTCGACGGAAGTTGCCGGAGCTGCTTTGACGACATTTTCAAGACTTGCCACCCCGATGAGGCGGTCGTCGGAATCTGTCACATAGACATCAAACGTGGGCTCGCTGTGGTCTGCTGAACGTATGCGCTCGATCACCTCCTGGGCGTTCGACCCGGAGGGTACCGCAACGTATTCCGTCGTCATGATTCCGCCGGCGCTTTCCGGGGGGTACTCGAGGAGGGTACGAACTTCCTCCTCCTCGTCCGGCGGGAGTTCGAGTTGGTCTATGACCTCCTCGGAAACCTTTTCCGGCAACTCCTGTATGGCGTCCGCTGCCTCGTCGGGAGGGAGCTGCTCCACCAGGTCGGAAATGACGGCGGTATCGAGTTCCCTCAACAAGTCGGACCGGACGTCGTCCTCGCTCTCTTCCAGAATGAAAACGGCCAGATCCGGGTCGAGGAGAATAAAAAGTTCGGCCCTTTCATCGGGTCCGAGAAGGCGGATGGCTTCTACAAGATTGGCGGGGCGTTCCTCTTGGAGGAGGGATTTCAGTTCGGGATGGGTTTCCTCGTCCAAATGGCTGAGGATGGTCCGGCGGAGAGCCTCCACACGGGCGCGCACGTCTCTCTGTTCCATGGCGTAATACTCGCGGAATGCGTATTATTGATATAGCCTGTGTCTAAGTCACTCATGGCTCGTGATCGGCGGATCTTAACACTGAGGAGCGTCCGAATCAACCGGACAACTCGCGATATCTGGAATCTTTCCGGGGGTCTTGAGGCCAATTCCGATTCGTGCTAGCATATTCGGTTAAGAGGTCGAGAGGGCCGTGCTAATGTCCGAGCACTTTGATCCGGGACTACTGAGAAGGCCATTGAAACCAAAGATGTTTCAGCGCATTTTTCTTGTTGCAGCAGCCAGCATGGTGCTATTAGGCGTCCACTTCCAGTCTTCGGCGGACTCCCCGTCTCCCAACCGAAGCGGGCTCCGGTGGTTGCAGAAGGAGGATGGGACTCGCCGATTATCGAACCGGGATCAGGTGTCGGCGACTTTGCCAAGCAGTTCCGTCCGAGGCGGGCAATTGCAGCTTGCCGGTGATTCCGGATTGGTATTGAGCCACAGCGATTCGGGAAGGATCCGGATCAGCAACCGCCCTGAGACTGAGGGGTTTGCATCCTCAAGGTTTACTCGCAGGTATCAGCGCCGGACACCTAGCTGGAAATTTGCGCTGGGGCGGCACCGTGAAGTTACCGAAATGGAAATTGAGATACTGGCCCGGAAGTACGGCAGGCGTTTTGATGTGGCCGTTCCGCTGGTCATGGCGGTTGTCAAAGCGGAATCCAATTTCGACCCGCAGGCGGTATCGAAAAAGGGGGCTTTGGGGTTGATGCAGCTGATGCCGGGTACGGCCAAGCTGCTCCGCGTCTCTGATCCATTCAATCCGGAGGAGAATATCCGGGGCGGGACCCAGTACCTGTCAATGATGCTCGAGCGTTTCGGCGAACCGCGGCACGCTCTGGCTGCCTACAACGCGGGGCCCAACGTCGTCGACAAGTACGGCGGTGTGCCACCCTACCGTGAGACCCGCGTATACCTCTCCCGCGTGCTCAAGTACGCGAAAGAATACGCCGCGCGGATGCGCTGATCCGTCCATCAATAAGCCGAGAACCCCAGCCCCGTTAACAGATAATCTTATGGATGAAGTCTTGGACAGACATCGGGATGAAGAGCCCGAACAGAGCCCTGCGGAGCGCCGCCGCGCAGTCAACCGGGAAATCGTCAAGTTTGTTCTTGTTTTCCTGGGCGTATTGGTGGTCATGTACGGCTCTTATCTGAATTACCGGCAATCGGCATGGATGGAGCGGTATCTCGAGGTTGTATGCGTTCCCGTGGTGTGGTGCCTCAAACCGATTGCTGAGTCAGTAACGCGGGACGGTACGAGCATCCGGTACAACGATTTCGGGATGAGCGTCGTTGCCGATTGTTCGGCGATTCCCTCGATGTCTATCTTCACCGCTGCGGTCATCGCCTTTCCGGCTACTTGGCGAAGGCGTTTCCTGGGACTCCTCTTGGGAATTCCGTTTCTGTTCATGGTAAATGTCCTTCGCCTGACATGTCTGGCGGTTATTGGCGACAATGAACCGTTCCTGGAAAGGATGCTGGGATTCAAGGGTGTTTTCGATTTCGCCCATGTGTACGTCTGGCAAAGTATCTTCATCATTTTCGTCATCGGAATTTGGCTGTTGTGGGTAGAGAAGTTCGCGAAGAGTCCGGCGGAATCTTCCACAGAAAAGCAGTGAGTTCTCTGGCGCTTGCGGATGCAACACAATACGAATGAAATGGATCACGTTTTTTCTCAAGTTCATCGTTGTTGCTCTGGGGGGTTTATGGCTCCTTTTCCTCGTCCTGCAGCCTTATTTGAAGGCGGTCTTGTTCGTTTCAGAGAAGGCACTGAATCTGTTGGGCTATTTTCCAGAGTCGGTGTCCCTGAAGCCTGCCCTGCCCAGCTATGATATGGAGATCTTGTACCAGGGGGTTCCGCTCAGATATGATGGCGGTGGGATGGCCGCGAATCTGGTAGCATTCTTCGCACTGGCGGTTGCCTCGGAGACTGAGACATATTTTGAAAAAATGAGGCGGATCGTGGTTGGGTTGCTTGCTTTAGCGATCCTACACCCGGTCGAGGTTCTTGTTGCGGTGGTCCCGCAATTCACGGCGGGGGGGTCTGTAAGTGGGCTCACTGTGGGCCATGTCATCAACATTGCGTTGGCCTTCCTTGTCTGGGCGGTGCTGTGGCGTGAGGAGATTCTGGCGCGATTTATCCCGGGAGACGCGCCCCCGGTGAGAGTTTCCCGGAGTGAGAAGACCGAACCGAATGGGGAAATACAAAATGAGAAAGATGGCCAAAAAGGTTAGCTTCTGCCTCGCCATCGCGGCGTTTGCGATTCCGCCCGCTTCGGGTGAGTGGGTGTGGACGCCGGAACTGAAAGGATTCATCAATCCCCGAAAAGTGGTGATGGAGACTCCGGAACTTCAGCTGGGGTATGCCAGGCAGCTTTCCCAGGATGGGAGTCATGATCGCTCCATCCAGGAGTATCAACGATTCCTTCAGGGATATCACGACAGCGAACTTTGCGACCGGGCCCAGTTCGGAATCGCCGAATCGTTCGAGAACATGGGCAAGAAGACCAAGGCCTCCCAGGAATACTTCAAGGTCATCGCCAATTACCCCGAAACTTCCTTATTCAATGATGTGATGCGGAAGGAGTATGAGATCGCGGACGAGTTCTACCAGATGGGTATGCGCGGGGGAAGTAGGTGGAAGATATTCGGAGATAACGGGTACCAAAGCGCAAGACAGGTTTACGAGCAGATCGTGAAGAATCAGCCGTACTCTCTCCGCAGTTCCCCGTATCAGGCTGCCGAAGCGGAATATCGTATCGCGCTTTGTCACTACGAATTGAAGGAATACCTCGAGGCGGAGCTACAGTTCCAGCGGGTCTGGGAGCAGTACCGCGATACCCAATGGGGTCAGGAAGCGTTCCTCGGACTCGCGGATTGTTTCTACAGGAGCGCCAGTCCTTCGGCTTACAGCCAGGCGCATACTCAGAGAGCCGAAAGGGCCTATCAGGATTTTCTGGCCTATTTCCCGACGCACGAAAGGCGGAATGAGGCTCAAGAGAGAGTCGCGAAATTGCGGGAGCAGCAGGCCCGGAGTGAGTATGAAGTGGGTCAGTTTTACGGGAAACGGCTTCAATTTCAGGCGGCTGTTCTCACCTACAAGAACGTTATTCAGAAGTTTCCGGATACGACGTGGGCGGTTCAAGCCGGGGAACGAATTCGGGATCTTAAATAGGATCGGTTGCGGGACCCACAGGCATTACAGAATGGATTCGGAAATCAAGAAATTCCTGCTAATGGACGGTAAGCGTTTCATACTGACGTTGTGTTGCCTGCTTCTGCTTGGGGGGTGCGGCTACACGGCGGCGTCCCGCATTCCTGATGCGTACAACACCATTTACGTCCCCCCGTTCCGGATGGATCCGCTGGAGACGGAGACTTTCAAGGCAGATCCACAATTTACGTCCCAGGCAATGGATCAGAGGATTTGGTTCGCCTACGATGTCCAGGCGGCCATGACCGATGCGCTGAGAAGGAAATTCATCGCCGATGGGCGGCTTCAAGTTCGCAACCGCGCCGAGGAGTCCGACCTCACCCTGGAAGGGGCGTTCACTCAGTACGCGCTCGATCCCTTCACAAGAGACAACGATGACAATGTGACTGAGTTCCGCGTCTTTGTCAGCGCCGCGGTTGCCCTCGTCGATAACCGTACCGGGGAGGTCGTCTGGAAAGAACCCGACCTCAGAGGGACCACCACATTCTTTGCGCGGCCGTTTGTCAAGTCTCCGGAAGCCCGCGCCATCCCGCCCGGCGCTACCCGGGGAAATACGGACTTTTTTACGCCGGAGGTCCGATCCTTTTCGTCGCGGAACGAGAGCCAGGGAGTTACCGAGGCGATCGAAGATCTCGCGAGCAACATCTTCCTGTGGACGGTGGAGTACGGGTGGTAGTCTTTCCGGCGGATATCGCGTGAACCCTCTCTGAAGTCTGGAAAATCCTCCGATCGTTCCCCAGCCTGAAGGGAGTTGGGAAGCTCCTTGAATTATTCTGAGTTCCTCAAGACTGCGCGTCAGAAGGCCATCAAACCGGTCTACCTGCTTGTCGGGAATGAGCCTTTTCTCGTCGACCGGGTTCTGGAAACGATGGAAGAGCTTCTTGTTCCTCCCGAACAACGAGAGTTCAACGTCTCCGTGTTCCACGGAGATTCCGCTCAGATCAGGGATATTTGCCTCGAAGCCCGCACGCAGCCCTTCCTTGGTGAATGCCGTCTCGTAATCGTCAGAAACGCCGCCCATTTCGCCCGATTGAAAGACATCTCTCTCCTCATCGACTATGCGCAGCACCCGGCCGAGACGGCGTGCCTGGTATTGGAGGCGCTGGGACTGAAGAAAGAAGCCAAGTTGTTCAAGGAATTGTCTCGCTGTGTGGAAACCATTGAACTGGCGAGCTTGAAGGCACGTGACGCCGCCACCTGGGTACGGAATTCAATGAAGAACCATGGAAAGCTCATCCCACCGGCACTCGCGCAGGAGATCGTTGACGTGACGGGGACCGATCTGGCCGCGTTGAACAACCAGGTGGAGGCTTTGGCCAGTTACTTGGGGACTCGCGATGAGGTGACCCCAGAAGACCTCAACTATCTGGCGATGACGACGTTCAATGAAACCATTTTCGACCTGACGGATGCGGTCGGGGATGGACGGCCTGCCGATGCGGTTCGCCTTATCCGGGAAATGCTCGCAAAAGGAGAGAACGATTTCTACCTGGTCACCATGATCGAGTGGCAGCTTCGCCGTCTTTACCAGGCCAAGGCCTTACTGGCTAAGGGAAAATCCTTTGATGACGTCTGCAAAGCCGTCCGGGTGATGCGTTTTCTCCGCGATCGGTTCCGCGCCCAGGTTGAGAAATTCTCGTTGGACGAGCTGGCCCAGGCCTATGATGCCCTCCTGGACGTGACCATGAAGATGCGGACCACCGGCGCGGACACAGCGACCTTACTCGAGACGTACGCCGCCTCCGTGTCCCTGGGCCGATAGCATCGGCCCCTCCCCCATTCAAATTCTGATAGAGCTAAAGAAGAGAAGATCCCCGGGTATCAATCGGCCGATCAGTCATCGCCTCCGCCGAGGAGACCCAGCCGGATCGCATAATAAAGGAGATTTGCCAAAGCTGCGATGGTTGCCGCCACATAGGTCATGGCAGCAGCATTGAGGACCGATGACACGCCGCGGGCTTCCTCCTGGGTGCGGATGATGCCGGTTTCGGTCAGGAGTTTTTTGGCCCGCGAAGAAGCATTGAACTCGACCGGAAGGTTGATAATCTGGAATACAACCACCGCCGCAAAGAGCCAGAATCCCACCTTCGTTATCCCAAGGGCGAGTGCGGGACTAATACTCGTAAAGGTTGCGAGGCCCCATCCCAGGATAATCAAGGGAAAAGCGAGTGTTGAGCCGATGCTCGCCGTGGGAACCAGGGCGCTTCTCAGCGAGAGTGGCGCGTATTTCCGCGCGTGTTGAATCGCGTGGCCCGCTTCGTGGGCGGCCACGCCCACAGCGGCGATGGTTTCACCGTTGTAGACATCCGGCGACAGGCGCAATACCTTTTTCCGCGGATCGTAGTGATCGCTCAGCCAGCCTCGGACCAGTTCGATCTGGACGTCAACGATGCCTGCGTTACGGAGAATCTCGAACGCGGCCCGCGCGCCCGTCGCGCCGGAGTGATTTCTCACTTTGCTGTAGCGGGCGAAAGAGCTCTTCACTTTCATCTGGGCCCAACCGGCCAGCAAAAGGGCCGGCAGAACAATCATCCAATAGAGTGGGTCAAACATCTGAAAAAAACTGAATCCCACAGGAATCCCTCCTTTGGTGTGGTGACAGGGATCAATCCCTGATTATCTCTCATTTTCCGACGCGAATTATATCCGGTAAGTTCCCTCTCTTACAAGGACCGAACCAGCGCCCCTTCGTGCGTTAAGACCCGGAAAGCCGGGCGCGCGAGGCTTTCCGGTGGAGTTCCCCAAAACTCCATATGACAAGGAGTTAAGGCTTGAACGCAGCCTCTCCGGCAGGTAAGATAGTGCCGCGAGCCAGTTGACTAATACAGGGGCCGTTAATATACTTATTGAACAATTTGACTGCGAGTTTCTACCAACCAGGGAGGACAAGCAAACTCCGATGAAGCACATTCGTACACTGACAAAAGCACAGCAGATAGGGCCAACCACTGCTCAGGTCGGCGAAGAAATAGGTGGACCGGAGGTCTTCATGGCGAAGTTCGCGGTTCTTGGCTTGGTAGTCGCCAATTTCGCTATCGAGCTGATCGTCAAGCCGATTTTCGAGCAATAAGAACGGACGCGCTTTCAGCCTTGGGTTTCATGATGGGCTGAAGACATCCCCCCCAAAGATCCTTCCAATCGCTCCCCGGTAGCTCAGTTGGTAGAGCGGGTGGCTGTTAACCACCGTGTCGCAGGTTCGAGTCCTGCCCGGGGAGCCAGTTGTAACCAAAGCTGAATCAGGCAGTTACCTGATATCCACCAAGATTGTGGCGCGACTGTAACCGAAGAGGAAATTCGGGTAATTACCGAACAACCCCCGAAGGAGGGCAGTCGCAATATCAAGAAAAACCCCCAGAACCCCCTCTCTCCGACACCATAAAGCCTCCGGAAGAGCCTTCGTTGAACTGCAAGGCCAACGTTCTTACCTTGGCCGCTGGAACACGCGGGAGGCCAGGCAAGGTTACGACCTTGGATTCACTTTCATTCGTAATTGTCCGTCAGAGGTAAAAAGGGAATCAGCGTAAGCTCCTCGACCGGATAACAAGAAGGCGTCGTATACAGCTCTTCGACGAACTCTGCTTCGTGCGGCTCTTCCGGCGCGAGAGTTACGTAGCGGTCTGCGTCCCATGCATAACGCCGGTGGAGCTCGAATTGCCGTCCTGCGAGTCAGCCGCGCACAAAGACCTTGAGTCTAGGCACGCACACCGTCCCGGTAGCCCGGCTGCATCCAGGGGAGCCCTTCATGGTGGTAGAACGGCGCGAGAGCAATGCGCATGCGCACCATGTCTGTTTTGTCCATCGGTTTGAAGTTTTTCAGTATTGCGATGTTCTCTTTGACGACATCAAGGCTGTCCATCGCGATTACCGCAGCGTCCGCGTGCTCGAGCGAAAGGGCGTATTCGATAAGCTCGCGGGGCGTCACGGTCGCGACGGTTTCACGCGGCCGAATGACCTTCATGAGCACCACACCCAACCCGTTCTTTGCAGCAACCGGCACGGCTTTGCTCTCGAAATACTGCCGTTTGGGCGGCTGGGTGGCCTCATCATCGTCTTCGTAATGGTCAAGTGCAATGAGCATAGTGTCGAAATCGTACTGGTCGGCGGCCTTTGCCATGGCCGCGGCTGAGCTGTGGCCCGAGAAACCGAAAAACCGGGTGATGCCTTCATCCCGCATCTTACGTACGACATCCAGCAGGCCGCCTTTCCTGGCGACGTTGTCCACATCATCGACCGAACCCAGCCCATGGACCTTGAGGATGTCCAGGTGGTCGGTCTGCAGTCGAGTCAGGCTTTCCTCGATTTGGCGCTTGGCTGCATCGGGTTCGCGCGCGCCGACTTTTGTTGACAGGAACACCTCGTCCCGCCGGTATTTCAGGATCTTGCCGAGCCGCTCTTCGCTGATCACGGTTTCGCTGGCATAACCGTGGGCCGTATCCCAGTAGTACAACCCGTGGTCCAGCGCATAGGTGAGCATCTCGAGCCCTTTGTCTTCATCTTCCACGCCGTAGAATCGGCTGCCGCACCCGTAACCGATACGCGGCACGACAGCACCTGTGTTGCCCAACACCACAGTCGGCAGACCTTTCGCATTATAGCCACGATGGGCCTTTCCCACCTTGCCCATCCCGGCACAACCCGTGGCCATCGCAGCCATTGCAGCTACGCTACCTTTCAGAAGATCTCTTCGTGAAACAAGTTTCTCGGACATGGTACGTCTCCTTATTCACCGATGAAAATCGCGACAGAGAATATCTCAAACACGGAAAAAAAGTTGCCGAACCGGATGGCTAAGCCGTGAACCGTCTCAAAGATAACTGCAAGCACGTTTAGGACAATGAGAGCCACAATGAAGGCATCAAACGCCCTGCTCGTGCGATCTCCCTTTGCAGCAGGTTCAAGAATCTCAAACGCCCGTCTTTCAGTCTGCGTAATCAAGCGCTGACCCCCAGCCCGACTGCTGCTTGGACTGACTTGCCCCCATAGGCGGTTCCAGTTGTTAAGTTAGAGCCAAAGCGGGAATTCCGGGTTCCTTTGGCAGTATCTCCTTGATTGAAGGCCAGGGTACCCTGGCCTCCGGAGCTGGGGGTCGATATCCCAGCGCGCTATGGGGTCGAATCGTATTGTACTCCCTCCGCCACCGCTCCTCCAGCACCTTGGCTGCCAGATAATTATCCGGATACGTATCCGAAACGGGGCGAAATCAGGTAATTTGAGCGCACGACTTGCGATTGATGCAATGTGCATGTATCATGATTAACAAGGGGTTACAGCCTTCCACGCGCCCCACGGAAATCGCTGTTAACCACCGTGTCGCAGGTTCGAGTCCGGCCCCGGGGAGCCAGTTTTGCGAGCTCCAGCGAAATATCCCTGTCGTTGTTAACGTTGGAGTTTTTGGATATACGCCCTGTATCGGTAAAAGCCGGTGCAGGGCGATGCTTTTCTCAGGAAGATTCGTGCTCCCGCCACCCCCGCTCCGCAGGCCAGGAAAATCTCATTTCAGGGGCTGCTAACTGGGCCTCTGTGCGCGCCAGGGCTGCCGATCACGCATCGTCATCACCGTATCGCGAGGCGGCAAGCTGTACGGTGATTCCGTCGGGATCGGGGAAATAGATCCGGTCACCTTCGCGCCGGGGACTCAGTCCAACTGCCTTAAGCTTTTCGACGACCTCACTCGGATTGTAGTCGGGGATCGCAAAGCAGTAGTGGTTCATACCGGGATCGGTTCCGTGAAAAAGGGCGAGGAAATTCCTCTCGCTGCATCTGAGGAAGCAGCTGCTGTCATCGCCGCGGCGCCAGATCTCCATGCCGAGGTGCTTGACATAAAAATCTCTGGATCGGCGCACGTCGGTGACATTCAAGGCGACATGATTGATTTCGGTTCCCTCGAATGTGGTGCCTTCTTCCTCTTCGGCCCGGGCGGCTGTGTGCAATCCAAGCGCCGCCGCGCTCAGCGCAAGCATCCTTGCGACGAGCTGACGACGGGTCAGCAGGCCTTGCTCGAAAGCGTCGACCATCTGGGTGATTTCTCGTTCCATTTTCATTCTCCTCCTATAGAGTTAGCCGAAACGCGATGGCCCATGTTTCGCCCAGGATAGCTATCCTCTAGCCCAAGCGCTTCAGCGGTTATTGACCTGTCATGTCACCCTCGTGCGAATAGTCCAGGACCTCAATCTTGAGTTTCCCAAAGACATTGACGAGGATGGCATGTTCTGAAAGGCCTCCTTCGATCAGCTTAATTTGGGTGGAGTCGGCGGGAATCTGGTAGAAGCCGAGATATCCCATATGGGCCAACCCGCGACCACCGCAGGCGGCCTCCGCAACAATGATACGCCAGAATTTGATTCAGGGGTACGCTAACTACCCTTCTACAAACTCTGGGACAGCCGATCTCCCCAAAGGGTATCCATGCTCACTCCCCGGCCAGCGCCCCCAGGCTCGCCGCCCAGCACCCGGGGGCATGTCTTTCTCGGCCAGGGCTGATTAGTTCGTCAGCACTTTTTGCATCATTTCTTCCAGATTGGCCAGTCGAGATTCGAGCATCTGGATCTTGGCATCCTTCCCCTCCAGATCATGGTCACGCTCAAAGTTCTCGAAAAAGACGGAGATCTTCTTGTGTTTCCGGCCGTCAATGTCCTCTCCGACACTGTCCCAATCCACCGGTTCGCCGGCTCGCGCCACAACATAGCTTTTCGCGAAATCGCCCTGGTCCTTCATCGCGTGCCCTTGCATATCCGACGAGATAAGAAAGTCGCCGGGGGAGCCAGTGTTGTGAGCTCCAGCGAAATATCCCTGTCGTTGTTAACGTTGGAGTGTTTGGATATACGCCCTGTATCGGTAAAAGCCGGTGCAGGGCGATGCTTTTCTCAGGAAGATTCGTGCTCCCGTCATTCCGCTTGAGGCCACGACCATGTATCGTGCTTGACGGCCTGATAATTCGTGTCAAGGTCCGGCTGGAGGAGAATCAAGGACGCGATGCGACGAACCATCTCGGTCACGTATTCGGCTTCTTCCATCTTCAGGCCGCGGCCGAGCATCGTCTTTTCGCGGTAACTCAACCACTTCTTGATCACCTGGTAGCCGCCGATGGTGTAGTCCCACACCACTTTCGGCACGTTGGACCAATAGGCCGTGTCGTTCAGGTAGATGTCCAACGTTGTGTCTCCGAGCAGGGGGTCTTGTTCTCCGTCGTTCGCCTTTCGTTCTTCGAGCTTCCCCCGCCCCGGCATGGTGACCCCGCGCGCGCCGGCATGGCCCCATCCGGCGGTTAGGTCCAGTTCCCCCACGTCGGGGTCGAGCTGTTCCGGTGAGGGTGTGGGACCGGCGCCCCCGCCGGTCTTTGCATTGATGACAGCCGAGGGCGGCTGTCCCACACATTTTTTTTGGATCACGCCGAGGCCCTTCAGGCGCGGGTCGATCTTGCCGCAGGTCACGCCGTCGACAGGTTTCTCCGTATCGAGCAGAACAGCGACGCGGCGGCCCAGTTCGGCGGAATCCAGCAACGCCTTTTTCTTCGCGGGCAATGGAATGCGGGGCCAGTCCTGGCGGATGCCGTCAATATTCTGCTGACGATAGAAGGGGGAATGTCCAACAGCCAAGCAATGGAAGAGAATATGTTCCGGTTCGCAACTGATTTCACGTAGAAAATGCTTTGCCTCACTAGAAATGTTTGGTTCGGTGATAACGCCTTCCACTAGCGACAGCAATTCCTCCGATGTATTAATGAAGAGCAAGGGCATTCCTCTTGCTCCGCTGTCCATAAAGTTCAGGTCATTCAATAGCGAGGTCGTGAGAGGGGGTTCGACCGACAGCTTCCTCGTTCTTCCCGTAGTAAAGAAGAAAATATTCCCCTCAAACACCTGCGGGAAGTAGTCGCTACGCTTCTCATCGAGCAACTTGGTTTCCGGTTCCCAGTAGAGCCAGCGCACGTCGAAGGGACGGTAGGCGTAGCGGACGATTTCGCCCTTGGTCCGACCGCGCCGCACGAGAAAGTCGCGGATTTCGCGTGCTTTGTAGCGTTTCCGTTCTTCCATGACAGAGGGCCAGTGCCGGGCGATTTCTTCATGCGCAACGGACGAGTCGAAATAGGCAGCGATGCGCTGCTCCAAGGCGTCGCGGTCGATGTCCACGAGAAACTCATCGCGGCTTGTCTTGACTCCGGGGAAGGAAACCGGAAACAGGTCGGGCAGCTGGGGCCAGGTCAGGTAACCGGCATCGACCTGGATCGGCATAAGCGGGTAACCCAGTTCGACCCTGGGCGAGAGTTTCTCGTATTCCGCTTTCTCCTCACCGGTGGCGTTGCGTTGAATCTCGGCGTGTTTGTGTTTGCCCCAGAGATGGCGAAACTTGACATCCGTGAATATGGGTGTGGGTGTGGGTGTGGGACCGGCGCCCTCGCCGGTCTGTCGCCTTTTTATATCGACCGCCGAGGGCGGCGGTCCTACACTGGCGACCGCCGAGGGTGGCGGTCCTACACTGGCGACCGCCGGGGGGGGCGGTCCTACACATTTTTCCCCTTCCACCCAAGCTCTCCATAGAAATGGATATTCATCGGGATCCCGGCACAGGGTCTTCCGCATGGGATTCTCAATAATGTATTGGGCTTTTGCTTCGATACTTTCTTCTTTGCGGACGACATGATCGAAAGATTCATCTTGCCAGACTGAGCCTTTTCGGCCCAAGGCTTTGTTGATGGAATGCGCAGAAGCGCTTTTGATCGCTCCAACAATCTCAGTCTTCGTGTAACGGTTTCCTTCGGGGTCTTCCCAGGGATAGTAAAGCATATGTGCATGGTCCGGCATAACGACCGCACATATGAGATGCATTTTTCTCGTGTGGTCGTGGAGGATGTGGTTTAGGACTAGGCTGCGAGCCTTGGGTGGGAGTTCCCAGCGGTCCTTGGTGGAGAAGGTTACGAACAGGGGAGCACCGCGGCCCTCGAAGTGAGGCAGGTGGCGGCGGAAGTCATGGTGCGCGGGCTTGGCTGAAGGAGGGGAAGAAAAAGTGACCGCCGGGGGCGGCGGTCCCACACTGGTTGGTCCCACACTGGTTGGTCCCACACTGGTTGGTCCCACACTGGTTGGCTCCACATCGGCCTGTTTGACCAGCAGACTGATAGCAGTACCGACTTGGATGCCTTCGCGATTCGTTTCGGTGGAAAAGATGCTGGGATCGGATTCACCCCAAGGCGTCAGCTTGCCGGTCTTGTATTTGTCGCCATTGAGGCAATCGATCCAAATCTTGTCGAAGACCTCCAGATAGCTTTCGCGCATTCCTGGGTGGGAAAGGCCTTCGAGCCATGAGTAATTCGAAATGTAGCAGATGATGCCCTTGCCCGATTTTTCGACGATGCGGCGCTCCGCCATGCGAAAGAAGCGCACATAGAGATCGTTTAGGCCTTGACCCTCGGGCTTGGGGGCGCGTTTGGTGGTGCGGTACGCCGTCACGAGGTCGCGTTCCTCATCCATCGCCATGCCCGCGTAGCCGTTGTACGGCGGGTTGCCGAGGATAACGAGGATGGGGGCTTCCTGTTTGACTCTATTGGCGGCGTCGCGTTCTGCCATCAGCTCGGGGAAGAGGGGCAGTTGGTCCTTAGGTTCTTTTAGCGGCTCCCAGCCGGTGAGGGCGTTGGTGAGGTAAACGCCGGCGCGCTGGTCGCTGTCGTGGTCGAGGGGTGCGCCGAGCCGGCGCAGCATCAGGCCGAGCTGGAGGTGCGAGACGACAAAGGGCGCGGGGAGAATCTCGAAGCCGAAGACGCGCTCCATGGCGGCTTTCTTGAGTTTCTGCGCGGTGAGGGCGCTGGCGCCCTTTTCATCGAGGGTCTTGTGGATACGTTTGAGTGTCTCGACCAGATAGGCCCCGGTGCCGCAGCAGGGGTCGAGGATGACGACGTTGTCATCCGCCAGCCCGTCGGCGACGTCGAGTTCCTCGCGCAGGACCCGGTCGACACGCTCGACCTGGTACTGGACGATTTCGGGTGGCGTGTACCAGACGCCGAGTTCCTTGCGCAATTCGGGATCGTAGGCCTTGAGGAAGGGCTCGTAGAAATACTGGACGGCGTGTTCTTCCTCAAATTTTGAGAAGAAGGCGGGTCTGTCAACGCGGTTGAGGGCGGTCCCGACCCAGTCAAGGACTTCGGCCACGCCAAGGGGTCTGAGCTTCTGGGGTGTGGCGATCTGATTGAAGAGGCTGGCAACCATCGGCACGTGCAGGGTCCATCCGGCTTCGTGCCAGTTGAAGCGCGCTTCGGGCTGGCCCAAGTGGTCGCGGCTCCATAGCACCCAAGACGAGAAGACGCCATAGAAAAGCGTCTGGACGAGGGTGGCCTGGAAGAAGTGTTCGCCTTTTTCGCCTTCGAAGGTCATGCCGAGGGCCTCTTCGAGGCCTTTCTTGAGGCCCGCGAGAGCGGGGAGTTCCTTGGCGGCCTCGACGCGATGTCGCGCCTCGCGGGCGTAGGAGGCGAGAAACCAGGCAAGGTCTTCGGGGTCGGTGAGGGCAGCTTCATAGAGCAAAACGCGGCGCAGAAAGTCTAGGAGGCGTTCGCCCTGTTCGTTGGCGGTCTTGCGCGGATGGGCCAGGAGTGTGCGGAAGGCACTCTCGGATTCGGCCATGCGATAGGTTTCGAGGCGGACGGGCTTGCCGTCGTCGCGCCCCATGAGGACAAAGTCGCGATAGTTGGTGACGAGGACGAGGCCGTATTTCTTCCAGTACTTGGAGACCTGCTCTTTTCTGGCGGTGAGAAAGGAGTTGTCGGCCCAATCCTTGACTTCGATGACGCCGCGTTCGGGCGGAGCGCCCTCGATGGGGCGTTCGTCTTTGGCGCGCTGGAACTGGTTGGCGGTGTAGAGGCCAAAGTCGGGTTGGCCGGCGCCGGTGTTGGCGAGTTGGGCGACGGCCCGAACCTTCGGCTTGAGCTTGTTCCCCGCTTCATTGAGCAGGTTTTCCAACACGCCGTAGTAGGACGTCTCTCTCGTTCCACCACCAGTGGCGCATATTTTGTCGAGTCCGCTCAGATAGGTTTCGATCGCGTGCACTGAGTCGCTTGCCCCAAAATCAACCGGATGATTACTCAACTCGTATGCGCATAGTACTATACCCTAACTTCAGTTGCCAGCAAGCTTACCCAAGCGCATGGTGCGGTTCGCTGAGTGCGCAATACGGGGAGCCAATTTTTTTCAGGGAAGGGCGGGGGCAGTTAATTTGCTGCGGGCGAAGTCGAGTCCGGCCCCCTGCATTGACGGCACCTTGCTGCGTCCACAGCTGCACTAGATCTGAAGCCACTTCGAAAGATCCCGCTGAATGAGTTCCTGGAGCTCCAGGATATCCTCGCGATACTCTTCAATGAAGTGACTCCGTGTCTCCGGAGAAAGTCGAGGTCGTTCAGTAAGGTTGAGGTCCATAAGCTTTGATCGGATGCGGGCTCGAAGCCTATTTGGGAATACCGTACCCAGTAGCGATTTCGCCGGATTTGGATTGATCAGAATCCTGTGCAATGCCTCGTTTTTGTAGACGCGAGTTACATTATGCTTCTCAGACATATTGGGTACAAATGTCTCGTCGACTCCCAGAAATCGAGAAATATCCTGCACAACCGAGAGAGGATCGCTCCTGAAATCTTCATAGAGGTACACCCGAATCTGACCTTGGTCGAACAGGCGTAAATAGCGCTTCAGTTGTTTGCCGTAGAATCCCCGTTGACGGTAACGCCAACGCGGCAGCCATTTGGCGCGAATCCGGGTCTCCTCCGCCCGCATCGCTTGAGCAAAGTCCGTAATCGGCTCAAGATTCTGAAAGACGAGACTCAAATACTGTGAGTATGCCCTTTCGACGGGATCGCGCAAGATGGCAATCATTTTCGCGTCAGGAATATATTTCCGTATCCGCTCAGGAGCGCTTGTGCTGGCCAGATAGCCGGGGGATGCTTCCCCTATTGCGACTTCATCGGATTTCGACCTGAAGAGCGCCTCGTAGGAGTCGACGTTCGTTATGTACTTCTTCTCTGAGTCGCCCGGACCCAGGAAATCCAACTGCTCCCCGTCGAATGCGAAAAAATAGGGTTCCTTGACGGGACTCATGTATATTTGCGGGTGTTGCTGGAGATAGCGATACAGAGAAGTCGTCCCTGCCTTCGGTGTGCCCACGATGAGGAAGTTCGGCATGACCATGGGGATGAATCGTCTTTCCTGACCCTGGGATCTACGGTCAAAGACTGCGCCTGATTTGGGCGATCCCTCTTTTCTGCACTTCACTGGGTTCCCGGTCTCACTGAATCTATTTTAGCGGGCAGGTCACTCGATCGCCATGCTGTCGAGGGTCCGGTTTACTTCGGATGCTCGGGACACCGCTATCTGCCAGCGTCATCGACGAAAGCCGGACGACCCTATCCGCCTGATTGAGAAGGCATCCAGTGAACAAGGGTGAGTCTGTTGTGGAGGGAGAGGGTGGGCATATTTCATTGTGTAGTGTACCCTTTGATCACAAGTGCTGTTGAATCAAGGGGTTCCGAAGGCGTAAATTTCACGATTGACGGGATTTGGACACATCGTTGCAGCAAACGAATTGCTCCGTCGCAACATTTTCCTGGTCGACCCTGGCAGAAGGGCGGGAACCACAAACCCAAAATCTCCGTCCGCACAATGTACCTTCATGACTCTGGATTTCAAAGAGCGAGCGAATGTGGTATATTACCTGCTCGAATAGGCACTTCCAGTTGGTAGCTTTTGGGGACCGTTGTCGCAAACGAGTTATCCGGTGATGAACCTAAAGAAGGCACGAAAACCTGTACTTGCTATAACATTGCTATTGGCGATCTGCTTGCAGGCTTTCCCTGGCTTTGCAGTGGAAGTTGTGCTGTGCAGAGGAATGGACGGTCACATTGCATTGGAGAATGCTGTGTCAGGAGTTTGCCGTGACACCCCCTCAGATGCACAATCGCAAGTAACATCGAATTTGGCAAGCACCTCGGACCAGGTCCTAGGTGGTAGTCACTGCGGTCCCTGTGAAGATTATCCGGTGTCCGTCTTGCCGGTCAGTCAAACTGTTTTTGCGAACAAGTACCAGACAATTACCCGGCTGTCAGATATAACACGTCCTTCGTGGTTTCTTTCCTCTGGAGATGGTGCAAACGGAGCAGGTCTTCATCATCTACCGCCGGCAGTTCTTCCCTCATTCAATTCCGTCCGCACAGTAATCCTCCTCGTTTGATACCTCCGAAATAACCATTGCATGAGTTGTCCTCGCGATACGAGAGTCAGCTCAAGAGGATAGCTGTTTTTCGGCTATTCTCCCCCCTTTTCCTGTCCAGGAAAAGGAAATGCAGATTGATTATGGAGGAATCGAATGAGAGTAAGAAGACTCGCAGCCGCTGCTGGACTTATCTCAATGAGCCTCAGCGGGTGCACAACATACCAGGTGGAAACGAGGTGGCCCGAACCGCGTCCCCTGGGTGAAGAATTCGCCACCTATCTAGCTCCTTCCCTGGACGTTCCCGAAAGAAAAGCGCGACGTGGCGCCGATTCGTTGAGCAACACCGAGTTGGCCCGCGCAATCGACGACACCGATGTCCGGGTTCAAACCGAAGAGCCGACAGGTGATTTGACTCTACGAGAGGCCCTCTCTCTTGCTCTTTTGAGGAATCCTGAACTGGCGGCATTCTCCTGGGAAGTGAGGGCGGCGGAGGCGCGAACACTTCAGGCCAGTCTCCGCCTCAATCCGGAAGTGGAATTCGAGATCGACGAATTCCGGTTTTCCAGAGGAGGAAGCGCGTCCAGCACAACCAGAACCATCGGAAATGGGGTTCTGGAAGTGGGAAGGGAGCGGGAAAGCGGGGCCAAAAGCGGACTGGACGAGGCGATTTATACAGTCGGCTTGTCCCAGGTCATTGAGCTAGCCGGAAAGCGCGCCAAGAGGACCCGCGTGGCGGCCCTGAAGCGGGACCTGGCCGCATGGGACTATGAGACTGTGCGACTGGATGTCCTGACAGAGGTAGCTCAAACATTCGTGGATGTCCTCGGCGGTCAGGAAAGTCTGGTGCTGGCCGAAGAAACGGTTCGCGTTGCGGAGCAGGTGGTCGATACCGCATCCGCGCGTGTCCGCGCCGGCAAAGTCCCCCTCCTGGAAGAGACCCGGGCGCGAGTCGAGCTTTCATCAAGTCGAATCGAAGAAGAACGGGCGAGGCGAAGTCTGAAAGCGGCCCGCAATCGGTTGGCTGCAATTTGGGGCGCCCAAGAGGCCACATTCGAAAGGGTCATTGGAAACTTAGAAGAGTTCTCACGCATCCCATCTTCTGGACAGCTGAGTCATCGGATATCTCAGAATCCAGACATAGCCCGATGGGTTGTGGAGATGGAACAGCGGCGTGCGGCCGTTGAGCTTGAGATGGCCAGACGAATTCCGAATTTGACCGTCACGGGTGGCTACAACACGACCCCTCGGCGGTCCAGGCGGATAAGAGGAAGTACCATTGGGCTCGACGGAATTCAAATATCGGAAGGAAGCAGCCGATTCGACGAGGCGGACAATGACACTTTTTTTGTTGGATTTTCAATACCATTGCCGCTTTTCGACCGTAATCAGGGAAATCTGAAAGAGGCGCGGTACCTGGTGGCTAAGGCCGAGGAGGAACGCCGGGATATTGAGGTCCGAGTCCGAACGGCACTCTCGGACGCTTATCAAAGGCTGGCCACAGCCTATTCGGAGGTCACCTCATTGAAAGACGAGATTCTGCCGGGAGCTGAGCAGGCATTTAATTTCGCGCAGGAGGGTTATCGCCAGGGAAAGTTCGGTTATCTCGAAGTCCTCGACACACAACGCACTCTTTTCGGTACCCGATCGCAATATATAGAAGCCCTTGTCACGTACCACTTGGCTGTCGCCGATGTGGAGAGACTGATTGGCGAGCCGCTTTTGGGGGAACAGGATACCTACATATCAAAGATGGAGGATCAATGACATGGGGGACCCAATGAAAAAATCTTGGCTTGGCTTTTTGGGAGTCCTCGGATTCATAGCCGCTATACTTTTGTCTCTGAGCGCTATTCTCTTAAGCCGGACCGATGCGACGGGGAGTTTGGCCCAAAACGGAACGTCCGTTCCGCAGCCGGAGAGAAATGGGGATCGTGTAGGTGGAATGCTCCAGCAGGAATACGGCATTGAGCATTCCGGCAACCCATCAAGTGGGCAACATTCCGAGCATCAAGACGATGGAGGCGAGTATGAAGAGGATGTGGTTCGGCTTGACGCGGAACAGCGGGCAGCGCTAGACCTGAAGACAGACGAAGTCCGTCAGGGGTCTGTCACCGGTACTGTCACGCTATCGGCAGAAGTCCAGTTCGATCCCAACCAAGTAGCCCATCTTGTCCCCCGGGTGTCGGGAATCGTCCGTGAAGTTCGCAAAGGTATCGGAGATTCAGTTGCGAAAAAAGAGGTGCTTGCGGTTCTCGACAGCCGCGAACTGGCGGAAGCCAAATCGGCGTATCTAGCTGCGCTGGCAATGCAAGAATTGGCTCAAGCCACCTTTGAGCGCGAGAAAAGTCTTTGGGAAAAGCGGATCACCGCAGAGCAGGATTACCTTGTCGCCAAGCAAGGTATGGAAGAAGCCCGGATCAAGGTGCGAGTGGCTGAACAACAGCTCCATGCACTCGGTTTTTCCAGGGAGTACCTCGAAAAACTGCCGAAGGAACCGGATACCTCCTTGACACGCTATGAGATCACCGCTCCCTTCGATGCACGGATCGTTGACAGGCACATCACGCTGGGTGAAACGGTACAGAATCATGACCAGGTCTTTTACATTGCCCACTTGAGTCCGGTGTGGGTTATGGGGCGGGCCTACGAGCGTGATATCCGCCACATTCGCAAAGGCCAAAGGGCTGTCATTCGGCTCGACGCTTACCCCAACGAGAAATACGAAGGCACTGTTGATTATATCGGCTATGCCTTGGACATTGAGAGTCGGACCGTAGAAGTGCGCGTCGTGCTGGCGAACAATGAGGAGCGGATCCGCGAGGGGATGTTCGGACAAATGGCCATCTCTCTCGAGCAGGAACCAGACGGCAGCCGGTCCCTCCTCGTACCGACGGGCGCTTTGCAGCGGGTTGCGTCCGGATTCATAGTCTTCAAGATCCTTGAACCGGGCGAGTTCAAAGCCATCCCGGTTATTGTTCTCAGTCAATCAAAGGATTTCGCTGAAGTTCAAGGAGTTCTCCAGCCTGGGGATCCAATCATCGTCGGGGACACTTTCGTTCTCAAGTCTGAGCTTGACAAAAAAGAAATGGGCGAAGGCCACGGTCATTAGAGGATCTATGCATGACGAAAATCATCGACTTCTCGTTGAATAATCAATTGATTATTGTCCTATTTTGGCTGTTTGCCGCCGCCCTCGGCGTGAATTCGCTTTTTCAATTACCGATTGATGCGGTGCCGGACGTGACCAATATCCAGGTGTTGGTGCTCACCAATTCCCCCGGACTGCCTCCCGAAGAAGTGGAACGGTTCATTACCTTCCCCGTTGAAACCGCCATGAGCGGCCTGCCCGCCATCGAGGTGATTCGTTCCGTTTCAAAGTTCGGGCTTTCGTCGGTTACGGTCGTTTTTGAAGAAGGCACCGATATTTACTGGGCCCGCCAACTGGTGGCGGAGCGGCTGAATCAGGCTCGGGGAGGGATCCCTGAAGGATATGGTGAGCCGGAGATGGGGCCCATATCAACCGGCCTGGGGGAGATCTACCAGTTTGAAGTGCGGGGGGAAGGATATTCCCTGATGGAACTTCGGACGATTTTGGATTGGCATGTGAACTACCAGTTGCGGAGTGTCCCCGGCATTGTGGAGGTCAACGCCTTCGGCGGCGAGTTGAAAACCTATCAGGTTACTGTCCTTCCGGAGCGTCTCGTGGCCTATGACATTCCAATCGGCGAGGTATTTCAGGCGCTGGAGCAGAACAACCGGAATGTGGGCGGCGGTTACATTGCCCATCAGGGAGAACAGTACCTTATACGAGGAGAGGGACTGGTCAACACGCTGGAGGATATCGAGAACATCATTGTCGCCTATGATGAAGACACCAGAACTCCCATCTATATCAAAGACATTGGCCTGGCCGAGTTTGCGCCGATGATCCGGCAGGGGGCCGTAACCCGTGACGGTGAGGGGGAGACTGTGGTTGGAATCGCCATGATGCTGATGGGCGAAAATTCCCGTGTTGTCGCTACCCAGGTGCACGAAAAGATACAGGAACTCCAAAAAACTCTTCCCGAGGGGGTCACGATCGACACCTTTTTCGACCGGACGGAACTGGTCAACAACACAATCAGGACAGTGGCAATAAACCTGACCGAGGGCGGTATTTTAGTCATCGTTGTCCTCCTGTTGCTTTTGGGCAACCTGCGAGGAGGCCTCATTGTGGCTTCGGCGATTCCTTTGTCCATGCTTGTGAGTTTCACGGGTATGCGGATTGCCGGGATCAGCGGAAACTTGATGAGCCTGGGGGCGATCGATTTCGGCCTAATTGTCGACGGTTCGGTTGTAATGATCGAGAACGTGGTTCGGTATCTTCACGAACACCGGAAAGATAAGTCATCGCACCTTGAAAAGGTCCGCGCGGCTTGCCGCGAAGTGGCGCGTCCCGTTGCTTTCGCCGTGGGTATCATCATTATTGTGTACCTCCCCATCCTGGCGCTCAGGGGAATTGAAGGAAAGATGTTTAAGCCGATGGCGCTCACGGTAGTCTTTGCCCTTTGCGGATCTCTTGTATGTGCATTGACCTTGATGCCCGTGATGGCAAGCATTTTCCTCAAAAACGTAAAGGAGAAGGAGCCAATACTTTTCCGGCTGGCAAAACGAATGTACAACCCGATTCTGGGCCGCGTAATGCGCCGTCCCGTCGCCGCTTTCGCCACTGCGCTTGTGGTCTTTGCAGCCAGTCTTGCATTGGTTCCGTTTCTGGGTGCGGAGTTCATCCCCAAACTTGACGAGGGTTCGATTGCCCTCCAGATTTGGCGTCTTCCCAGCGTTTCTCTCGAAAAGTCCAATGAAATCAGTTCCCATGTGGAAAAAGTCATCATGAATGAATTCCCGGAAGTGGAAATGGCGATTTCGCGCACGGGACGCCCTGAAATCGCGACCGATCCCATGGGGGTCGAGGTCAGCGATACTTACATCATCCTGAAACCGAAGGACACATGGCGCTTTAATACGAAGGAGGAACTCGTCGAGGCGATCGATGATTCCCTCACGGATAAAGTGCCGGGAGCCATTTTCAGTTACTCGCAACCGATTGAACTGCGCATACAGGAATTGATCTCCGGCGTAAGAAGCGACGTGGCTATCAAGATCTATGGTGATGATCTGAATCTCATGAAGCAAAAAGCTGATGAAGCTGCGCGCCTGATCGGTCAAGTCCCGGGAGCAGCCGATGTCAAAGCCGAACAAGTCATCGGGCTGCCGACAATGCGGATTCGAATCGACCGCAAGAACATCGCACGCTACGGCATCAACGCCGAGGACATCCTGAGTGTTGTCCAGACGATTGGAGGACGGCAGGTGGGAACCGTACTGGAAGGACAGCAGCGGTTTGCCCTACAAGTGCGGTTTGATCCGTCCATTCGAGAAGATCTGGAAAGCATTCGGAATTTGAAAATCGCCGCTTCGCACGGCGGGCGTAAAAGGTTAATTCCCCTCTCTCAGCTGGCATCGATCGACATTGAAGAAGGGCCCGCACAGATTAGTCGGGAAAACATCAGCCGACGCATTACGGTGGAATGTAATGTTCGCGGGCGGGACCTGGCTTCATTCGTTGCCGACGCCCAGGAGATTCTTGACCGCGAACTGGACCTCCCGCCGGGGTGGCATCTTGAGTGGGGGGGGCAGTTTGAGAACTTGCAGGCCGCTTCGAAACGCCTCGCGTTTCTGGTCCCGCTCGCATTACTGCTCATTTTCGTGTTGCTTTACAGCACCTTTAACTCGGGACGGCTTGCCGCGCTGATCTATTTGAATGTCCCCATGGCGATCACGGGCGGCATTCTGGCTCTCGCCATCCGCGGCTACCCGTTCTCCATTTCCGCAGGCGTGGGCTTTATTGCCCTGTTCGGAGTGGCCGTCTTGAACGGTATCGTCCTGATCTCGTACGTTGTGGACAAACAGAAGCAAGGAATTTCGCCTCAGCAAGCAGCCCAAGAGGGGGCCAGAATCCGCCTGCGGCCGGTTTTGATGACGGCGCTGGTTGCATCCCTTGGTTTTGTCCCCATGGCGCTGGCCCACAGCGCCGGCGCGGAGGTCCAGAGGCCCCTGGCGACGGTGGTGATTGGGGGGCTCATTACCTCAACCTTGCTGACCCTCTTGGTGTTGCCGGCCGTGTACCGCTGGTTCGCTCCGCGTTCGGAAGAGGTGGTCAGCTGACACTTGACGCGAGCCCATAATCCATCAATCTTCTTGGAATTCTTTCTTCCATTTGGCCACCTCCATACTTGCAGCCCCGACACCGATAAGCCACACAAGTACAATCCCTGTCAATTTCGTGAGTGATTCCCAATCAACGGGCGTTGAGGAGCAAACCGCCAATCCCACGACGCCCAGAACGACACCGGTAGTCATCACTAAAGACGTGCACAGGGCAGACCCGAGATGCGTCCTCCGAGCGGATGCTGCGCTTTGGGCAATCCCAAGCAGGAGGCACCCACTTGCAACTGCGATGATCCCTTCCCAGCGAAGGAATACCGATGGGAGTATCCATCCCCAAGGGGCTGCCATGGCGAGTGTCGCCGCAAGTGCCCCCAGTAGCAAGAAGCCCGCTAAGTCCCGGCGACGCAGGACTGTCTCATCTGTTGCCATGTTGAATACTTCCTAACGGTTTGCGGATGAGCGGCGCGATAGCGACCGTTCGATTCGCCGGTTAGGCTATTCTACGCCACGGCGAAGTCCACGACTCCCAGCAGTTGGATCTTGCCCTTTGACAAATGGGGCCTTATAAGTGTTGGGCGATATTCTACTTGTGCGCTGCTCCTTCAGCAGTAGCATACCCTATACCCCAAATTCCAGATTCCAGATAGTCATCACCAGCAAACCACATCTTAATGGCAATCAGTCAAATACAGATATCCCAGTTGGTTTTGAGCCCCATGCTGTAATTAATCTGTTCTTAATCATGACGCTTCAACTTTTCCATCCAGCTGGAGGCGAGCCAAAATAGGGGATTGTACGTTGCCTCGCAAAGGGGTTCTTTGGCTTCGCTCTTGCAGACATAGGCATTGGACGGCCCCCTACTTCGCCTTCCCGTCAAACATCGGATGTGGTTTTTCATAATCCCCCGACCCGACTTGCAGCCAACATTCCATACCATTGGGTTGGCCTCCCTTGTGAATCTCCTCATTCCGCCATGACGTCGAAAGGAAACGAGGCTCAATGGCGCGAAGATAAGTAGAATCAAAGGTAGGCTTGGAAGCGTTCTTAACCTATCGAATCGCATCGGTGTGTCCTCCTCTGAGTGATACTCTTCAAGTTTCCGCCTAACGACTAGCGTAACTGGCGCGAGCGATAGCGAGCGTCCGAGTTAACGCATTTGTTAGACCTATACACACCTATACTTCTCTGCCATGCCAAGGGGCAACACTGATCATCTCACTCTTACCCGGCGTGATTTCTATAAGCCCAATGTCCGACAAATCGGCTACCCATTCAAACATTTCCTCACCAACTTCATTCAGTCGTAGCCCCATCTTGTATTCAAAATATTCTCCTGCTTCGTCTTTACCATGGACCACATTTCCATTGGATAAAGTTACATGTGGAGCTTCCCGATACTCATCGTCATCAACATACCATGGGTCGCCATCATCAAGATCGAGTGCAAAGAACTCAATATATGGGTAACTTCCTTCCAAATGGAACACATTCATCAGGAATTGCCAGTGCTCTCTAAGAGTATGCCAATCTTCGCTTGCGTCAACTGGCCGCTCTTGTATATAGAATTGGCTTCTTGTCTTGCTTTGCCAATCCATAAACATAATGCGATGTTCGACATTTCTGTCAGCAGCGGTGCCAAGATGCCAAATTAATTCATAGTCTCTAAGACATACCCTCACCTCATCTTCTTCAGCACCAAGTATTTTCTTCCATTGCTCTATATCGCTTTCCTTCAACATCAAACGGAATGCTTGATCGTCCAATATGCTCTTGGTAGGTACCTCTACCGTGGCAGTCTTCTGCGGAAGTGAAAGCACTTCTTTGCCCCATATTTCTGAAACGTACTTCTGAATATTCAAAATAAAGAACGTATCTACGCTTTCAACGTAGAGAACCAGATAGGTTGGCATTGGCTGAAGATACCAATACCGAAGATGCTCCACATTCAGTGAAATCTTAACGGCAGAATTCTTCTTGAAATCCGACTCGGAAAGAGTGGATTTCATAATACCCTTTAGCTGGAACCAACATAGTGCCGTTGATAGCCTTTCCTTACCTGAACCAAGTTTATGAGTGAGATGTAGCCCGATATCCCTTGCGCCGCGGTCATGCTCGTAGTTGACGAATTCTCCAAATTTGCTTGCGAATGTCCGGAATTTCTCCATATACATTCGTTCAAATGCATCTGTCTTTCCGATTACGATCATTCTTTTTCTCTAATTTGGTCTAACGTCGCGGATCACCTGCAAAAAATGGCGCAGCTATTTTTTGTCGGGTGCATCCGGCTTGTTAGATGTTCCTAATATTTGAAGAATGATTTCAGCCAGTTTGGGTCTACTGCTCCGGCCACGTATTTATTAACAGTGAGCCTACCGATTATCTTTCTATTCTTCACGATTAGTGGTGGGCTTGCACTGTATGAATTGAATGGACTCTCTGAAGAATACTCACCACCATATGTTCCATATTCATTCCAAATACTGTCGCTACTATATTCGCTTCCATATGTTCCGTAATCGTTGAAAATTGAATCAGATGCGAATTCATCAGCGATTTTGCCCAAATACTTTGGTTTATCCTCATCACTGTAGATTTGACATCCGTCATACCTTTCAACAACCTTAATCGTGACAGCCAGATTCAATTCTTCAATCGAATACTTCATCAAGGGAGCCAATTTGGCTTTGAGTTTGTTGATTGCTTCTTCTCTAGCTTTCTTCTTCTTGAGCTTTTCTTGGAGTATTTTCTGCAAGTCGACTTTTGGGTCAGTCTTTGGGGGTTCTGCATGTGTCAGCAGAGCCATTCCAAGGAAGGCGAAAACTCCAAGTATCAAAATCAGTTTCTTGCTCATAATGTTTCTCCTCGACATCTAACGCTGGTGTTCACCCGCGGACCGCGAAGCGGGCCGTCGGGTGGAACGCCTGGTTAGGCGGCTAGGCTGTCAATTGTTCCCAGCGATCTGCTCGGCGCCCTCCTGAGGTGCTTGTGGCCGCATCACCTGACGACGGTGGATGAATTCCCGGGTCACATGGATGAGGTGCATCTTCCGAAGATACACGGTGATTGCAATGACGACGGCAAAGGTGACGAGCTTCTTCACAAACACTGCCGCGTCCTCAGCATTGATAGGGGGAAGTTCGCCACTGTATAGAGCGAGTCCGCCATCAACGAGCCAACGGACCGTGAGCAGCGATATCCCGAGTGACAGAGCCAGGTAGCCGTTTCCGCATGCTTCCTTTATCACGACAAAGCGCTCTACCTGTTGGACTTGGGCCGGTTGCTTCGCGGCTCGTCCATAATCGTCGATGAATTCCTGATACCGTTGCTCCACCGTGGTACTTGCATCCGCCACAGCTATCTCGTTTCCATCGAGATCAGCGAACTTGACCTTCCGCCAACGAACCTTGTCTAAGGCCTTCGGAAAGTACCGAAGCAAGCCAGAATGTTCGCCGAATGCCTGCACCGCGAACCCGGTGAGCCACGACGCCCCTGCGATCAAGCCCACGACGAGAAAGCCGAGCCACGAATCAAGCGATGCGGCCTGAATCGGGAGGTCGGTGACGTATGGGTGGAGGAGTGTTGCGAGTGCTATAGCCCCGGGGACCATTTTCCCAAACAGGTCCCTGAGGATGAGTCGGTTGTAAAGCGCTTCAAACATCGAATCGCCCTCTGCCATGGTGCCATTCCTCAATCGGGACGCCCGCCCAACTAGGTCTTATATAGTTTCTTGTTAAGAACCTTATATCTAGACCCGAAGGTCGATTATTGCATGCTAAGCGGAACAAACGAAGCAATTGTAACTCTAGTAGATTCATATTGTTACAGAATCTCGACCACTTATCAGGGGTCTTATCGAGTTTTCTGTATAAGACCCCGGCAAATTCCCTCATAGCCGGTCTACAGGACTCCCGACGCCCCTGCTCAGTTCGTCGGCTGTAATGGCGGGAACAAAGGGCTTCCCGGAAATGATCCAGAAGATTCGGTTGCTGATTGGTCAGAGGGGAGCTCGCTTGGAGCTTTGGGAATGGACAGGCATATGGGGTCATAGGTTCCGTTCCTCGTCAGGGCAAAGCCACCGACCTCGGTAATTGACCCACGCGCCAACTTCTTACAGAACGATATTGCTCCCCTCCGGAGGTTTTGTCAATTGATCCCAGTATTCCTACCCCATGCACGCAGCCCCAAGCTTCAACTTCTCTCCCCAATTCCCCGAGAGAGTCCATGGCGCGAAGATAGTGATTGAGGGTATCGGCAAAGAGGGCTAAAATGGGCGGAATGTAGCCTGTGGTGGCAGCAGGCACATCCATATGGAAAACCTCGGTTCCAACTTTATGCCACAGACAATTGCATCCTGCTCCGTCATCCTTGCCACCAGGCTGTAGAGCGGGGGAAAGGATAGTCCCGAACATTTCTCAAATCTATTTCGAATAGTATCCGGCAGTCGGATACTCATTAAGTGCTGCAACATAAGTCTGCGAGGATGAAGCGCTTTCGGATCGTTATCCTGAGCCCTTCGGCTGTGCTCAGAGCCTGCCCTGAGCTTGTCGAAGGGGTGAACTCCGCGAAGGATCCTTTTGGGCACTGTCTTTAACAAGAAAAGATTCTTCGTCCGCCTTCGGGGCACTCAGAATGACAGTCCAATGAGACACCATTCTTGTCAAGACTTTTTTGAGATAACCCAAGAAAGGAAATAGCCATGAAACGACGTGATTTTCTCAAGAAGACGATGGCCACTGCCGGGGCGATTACCCTGCACGACACATTGGCCGAGGCTGCCGAGGCGCCGGCTTCACAGACGATCAGTGCCGGCAGCATGCCGCGACGAAGCTACGGCAAGACAGGCGAGATGTTGTCGGTTATCGGCTTCGGCGGTATTGTGGTCATGGATGCCGAGCAGAACCACGCGAATCGGGTGGTCGCTGAAATGGTGGAAAAAGGGATCAACTACTTCGACGTCGCGCCCTCATATGGCGATGCCGAGATCAAGCTTGGCCCTGCCCTGGAACCATACCGGAAAGATGCTTTTCTGGCATGCAAGACGGGTGAACGAGATGCGAAAGGGGCCGCGGAAGAGTTGGAGCGATCGCTTAAGAGACTGCGCACAGACCACTTCGACTTGTACCAACTGCACGGGATCTCAAATGTCGAAGAAGACGTCGATGCCGCGTTCGCGAAGGGCGGAGCCATGGAAGTCTTTATCAAAGCCAAAAAGGACGGCAAGGTTCGTTACCTTGGATTTTCCGCCCATTCCGAGGAGGCGGCCCTGGCGGCGATGGAGCGCTACGACTTCGACTCGGTCCTGTTCCCAATTAATTGTGCCTGTTATTACAAAGGTGATTTCGGTCCCCGGGTGATCAAGGAGGCACAATCCAAGGGGATGGCGATCTTGGCCCTGAAGACCTTTGCCCGCCAGAAATGGACCCGCGACCATCCAAAGCAGGACATGTATCCCAAGTGCTGGTATGAACCCACGGACGACAAAGAAGAGGCGCTGCTGCATTTGAAGTTCACGCTCAGCCAGCCGATCACCGCTGCGATCCCTCCCGGTGACGAATCGCTCTTCCGTCTGGCGATGGACCTCATCGGCGATTTCAAGCCGATTCGGCCTGATGAGACGAACAAAGTCAAGAAGCTGGCCATGACTCTGGACCCTCTATTTTCAAGGATCCAGGACGAGGCCTGATTAGCGAGTAGCGAATATGAGGAAATCGCCCGTCCACTTCTCCTCCCAGGGGCACGGAACAGTGCAGTGCGTGATGGTACCGGGAATGTTCTCGGCACTCTCCGGGAGGAGGAGGCGTGTGGGGGGCTCAACCCGGCGAGATTTCTCCGGCACTGAGTGGTTGAAAGGAAAGACAGCCCTTCCATGTGCACTCAAAAAAAGGCCTCCGCTATTGCGGAGGCCCAGGGGTTTCGATTTTCGTTCTCTTGTTACAGAGGGCGGATTTGTGTCGCTTGGGGGCCTTTGTCGCCTTGTGTAGCCTCATACTCAACCTTCTGGTTTTCCTGAAGGGATCGAAAACCTTCTTCAGCGATTTCCGAGTGATGTGCAAAAAGATCTTTGCCACCGTCGTCGGGAGTGATAAAACCGTACCCCTTTTGATCGCTGAACCATTTCACTGTACCTGTTGCCACTTGAAAAACTCCTTCCTGGTCCCATCTTGATCTTGGACCGTAACACGTCCCCAGACTGGAAAATGTGTCTCGCGGGGACAAGAAAGACACACGTGCCTTAAATAAGCTCGGAATTATGCCACAGATTGTCAAATAACGTCAATGTTTCTTTTCGAGCCTTTTTCTTTGGGACGGCAGTGGTACATTTTGAATTGGCATCAATAAATTGCTAACCTTTGGAATCTCTCGCTACCCGCCTCAACCTCAAAAATTGTCCCCATTCCTGACTCCGATATGTCCAAATTCTGTCAAACGGCTTTCTGAGTGATTCAGAACATGTTGAAATAAAAGGGCTTAGGAGGACAGGGCTCATTTCGCAATGAAGTATCCCTTTCCCCTTCCAGAAAACTCTTTGCCTGGGAGGTCTTTACAGTTTTGATGCTGCCTGGGCGTGGGGCAGATTGCATTCAGTGGATTGGAACCGGGGCGTTCTTCTCACCCTTCAACTGTCTGCCGACAGCCTCTGGGGGTCTGTCTCAATCCGTATGTATAGCACGGCCGCGTACTTACGCAAGGATAATTCCCGGGGATGAACGGCCTCAAGAAAAGACCGTGACAGGAGAATTGGTGTGGTTGGCATCGGGAAAAAGGACTAGAATAATTTGGAGAGCGGGCCATATGGGAAATCTCGGCTTACAGGAGATGTTCGATGAAACCTACAAGTCGCAGGGAAATGCTTGGTACTCTGGGCGCATTGCCCTTTATCGGCGTGTCAGCATGTGCGGCTGCAAAAGAAGAGTCCAAGACACCGGTGGACGCTTTCACAGGCGCGACGTTAATCGTTGAAGCGGACAGAAACGAATATGCCCGACTCAGGGCTCTCGACCTGGATGATCCAAAGACCATCGCCAAACAGAAGAAGATGCCCGTCGGCAGGATCGGCAACCTCTCTCTCGGCCGGCTTATAAGCGGCAGCAATCTGATAAGCATGAATATGCACGCAAGGGATCTGGATTATGTGTCTGCGCTGGCGGCTTACTACAACACGGAAGAAAGAATCCTCATGACGCTTCGGAAATGTGAGGAGCATGGAATCAATTCAATCGTCCTGAAGAACCATAATTTCAAACGGTTTCGGTTGTCGAAGTACTGGAACGAATGGGGGAGCAGGATGAAATGGCTCGCCGACGTCATCACCACGGACATCAACGAGTACGAGAAGCTGCTGGTCGAACATCTGGAACTGGGGGCGGCGGCGGCGTATCTATGGGGTGGGGCAAGCGACATCTGGTACCATCAGGGCCAACAGGACAACATCGTCAAGGCCTTCGAGATCATGAAAAAATACGATATACCCGTTGGCATCTGTGCGCATCGCTTGGAACCCATCGCGTTCTGTGAGAAGGAAGGGCTCACGCCCGACTTCTACATGAAGACGCTACACCATGATCGATACTGGTCGGCGCATCCCGGGCAGAACAGGCATTTCATAGAGATGTTCGAGGAGGATTCGCCCAATCACGACGAATACCACGACAATATGTTTTGCCACGACTGTCAGGAGACCATAGACTTCATGCTGGATGTCAAAGTGCCCTGGATCGCCTTTAAAGTTTTAGCCGCGGGCGCCATCCCCCCTGCTGATGGGATAAGGTTTGCTTTTGACAGCGGCGCGGACTTTGTCTGTCTGGGCATGTTCGACTTTCAGGTCGAGGAGGATACAGAACTTATCCTGGAGGCCGTCGCAGCATCGAATAATCGTAAGCGTCCGTGGATAGCATGACTGAGCAGACTACATTGGGATTCTCCCTGGTGTTGTCAATGTTGGCGCTGTAAGCAGACCCGGTCGAGATGATGTGCTCTCACGTTCAATCCACTTCCTGCCGGTCCGCCGTTTCGCTCAGCGACTGAGGCCTATGTGTTCGGATCCCCTGTAACACTTCAGGGCTGATTTCCCGATACTTTTCTTCATATGTCTTATTAGTGGGTTGATATTTCAGTACGACGATGCGTGGGTCATCGATGAGCTCCAGCAGCTTGTATTCACCTTTCTGGGGAAATTCCTCACCGACTCTGACTTGGTAAGTCTCTCCTCCCGGAGGGATCTCGAACCAGGCATACTCAATGCCGGATACCCTGCTTGTTCCGATCACCCTGAATATGGGACGATTGACCTCTTTCGTTGCTTCTTGCACTAAGTCTCTGGCCAACCGATTCTCCTCGTCAAGAGCACTGGCAAGGTTCTTAGCCAAGTCCCCGGCACGTACTGCAGCCGGGTAATCTTCCACGTCATACTTCTTTCTGGCAATCCGATACACCTCTCTTGACAGATTTCGGATCACCACCCTCGCCTCAGGGCGTTTTTTAGTAAGCCATTTATTCTTGAATTCAAGTAGGACTTGGGCAGGATCCGGAGCATCGGCTCCAGAAGTAGATGGGTCGGTGCCAGGAGTGGTTTCCAATTGCACGCCCTCTGCACCGGTCCGGAAAGTTCTTTCCAAGTTGGTGACCGCCACCTCGTAGGTTGCCCCAGGACGAATCTTCACCTTATTCCACCATTCACATGAAGTGAGAGTCATCGAAAGCCCGCAGACGACTGCCATGGCCCAAAGCAGACGCCTTTGATGCATGGAGTGTTCGTGCTGATCTGTTTCCATCATCGATACTAGTCCTTATTTATTTCAGAGCCACGGCCGCAGAAGCTTAACGGTTCGCGGGTGAGCGGCGCAAAGCGTCCGGCTCGATCCGCTTGTTAGCCGCTTTCTTGCGGATTAGTCGAAGAGCGCCGCTTCACTCGCCCGATCTACTCGGTGATTCATGGATCAATGGCATCTCTAATAATGGAGTTGTCCAATGTCTTTAGCGCTTCGGACTGGATATTCTTCGCCCCCTCACTATCTCCGGTCTCTTTCAGGACAGTGATAATGCGAACCACCCTGTCAGTGAAGAGCTTCTCGTGCATTTCGCGACCTAGGTCGAAACCGGACGATTCTGCCCTTTTCACTCCTTCTTCAAACTGGCGCCTCAGAGTTGCCAACCGATCGATTGGATCTCCTAGATATTTCCTTGCCAGGCCAAATTCCTTGGCTTGAACTAGGTCCTCATTTACTGCGTCATACAGAGTCGAGGCAAAATCAGGATCCTGAGCCTCAACTCGTTCAAAAAGTTCAACTGTTGCGCTTGACTCACCCAGATGCTGATTAATCGAGATAACATCATGAAACAGTTCTCGATCTGAATCCCCGGCTTCCAGCCGAGAAGTCTTTTCATCCCGGATGTCTTTCAGCGCTGCGAGGGCTTCCGGGTATTTCGCGGCCAAATCAATCCAATCACTCAGGGCAAACGAAAGACGCACGCCATAATGGCTGGGCGACACTGCCAAGGCGTTTTCGTGATACCAAATGTGCTTCTCCAATGCTCCCGCGTAATCTCCTTCCTCCGCAAGACGCTCCGCTTCGTCCAGGGCGCGATCAGCTTCGTCGTCATCAGACTCCAGCGCGGCCGCCGTGAACGCCAGGTCATACTGAATGTCCTCAGGTGCTTGCTGCAGCTCCGGTGCGACTTCTTTCGCCGCCTCGTTTACCGTGTATGCCTTGCCATCCTTCACCCAAAAAGCCGAGTCATTCGGGCCAATAATCGCCGTGCCCTCCTTGTAAGGTCCGGCATTGAAAAACAGGGATCCGCCAGGCTCCAGGGTGAAGTAATGGGCAACGAGTTCCACATCCCTGCCGACCGTATCACGTGTTGTAAGGAAAAATACGAGGGCGCTCAAAATAATGAGGCCTAATAGAAGAAGCCGCCGTTTCATGCCCACTCCCCTCCTTTGATCATTCTAATCTCTGCCCTTTCACTCTTCGCCGATCGTTACGGAGCAGGCGCGCCGCAAAGCGTCCGGCTCTATCCGCTAGTCAGGTTATTCTACACCGAGGCGAAATACAAGACGATACCTTTCGCGGGCGGTCCGACCGCCGGTTCCAGCCGCAGATTCACCGTCGCGCCCTGTCCAGTCGACGGAAAAAGTGACTTGACAGCTTGCGGACACCGTGTTATTGTTTTGATACAATGATACGAACTCAATCACAAATGAATAGGGGAGAAAGTGGCGGATGCTTCACATTAGCTTGAATCCGGAGGATGCCGTTCCTCTCTACCACCAGATTATGAGGCAAATAAAGTATCTCATTGCCACTGAACGACTTAGCGCCGATGAGGAACTTCCGCCGGTTCGGGTGCTTGCCGAGCAGCTCGTCGTGAATCCCAATACGGTCGTACGTGCCTACCGCGAGCTGGAGATGGAGGGACTCATCTACAAGAAACGCGGTGCAGGCACCTATGTATCCTCACGTGGGACACCGTATACCGACAAGGAATGTCGACGCATCCTCGGGGAGCGTGCGGACGCACTGTTGGTGGAAGGTCAGCATCTCGGGTATGACCTTGACCAGATTGTGGCACTCTTGCGCGAGCGTGAACGTGCCCTCAACCGGAAAGACAAGAAATGATGGGAGTGATCAGCCGTGGGCGCCAACAATGAACAAGCTGTCGTTTCGATAAAGAGCCTGACCCATCGATTCGGTCGAAAGGTGGCAGTGGATGATGTCAGCTTTGAGGTCCACAAAGGGCAGGTGTTCGGGTTAGTCGGGGAAAACGGCGCGGGAAAAACGACCATCATCCGGCACATCCTTGGGGCCCTGAAGGCGGACAGCGGTACGGTACACGTTTCCGGTGTGGATCCCACCTGGGACCCTCCAGCGGTGCTGTCGCGGATTGGTTATCTCTCTGAAGACCGGGACCTGCCTCAGTGGATGCAAATGGAGAGGCTGATGCGCTACACCCAGGCATTCTATCCCAACTGGGATGAGGCCTACGCGGAGCGGCTCCGAGAACAATTTGAACTACCCCTGGAAAGAAAGATCCGCCACATGTCCCGTGGGGAAAGAGCCAGGGCGGCGCTCTTGATAGCGTTGGCTCACCGTCCTGAGCTACTGCTGTTGGACGAGCCTTCTTCCGGTCTTGACGCTGTGGCGCGTCGGGACATGCTGGCAACGGTTGTACGCTCAGTCGCGGAAGAAGGTCGAACGGTGGTGTTTTCCTCGCACCTTCTTGATGAGGTGGAACGTGTTTCCGACCATGTGGCCATGATCCATAAAGGCAGGCTGGTGCTCAATATGCCGCTGGATTCACTCAAGGCGACGCATCACCGATTTGTAGTGCGGTTTGACCAGGATCAAGCGGCATTTCCCGAAATTCCTTGTGTACTTCGAGTGGTGGGTGATGGCTGTGAATGGGACGTTGTCTGCCAAGGTGACCGTGACTTTGTCCGAAGTGCGTTGAGTGGCACGGGAGGTCGGATTGTAGAGGAATCGGTCCCGTCGCTGGAGGCGATCTTCGTGGCAAGGGTGATCGGGTCCAAGAACAAACACGCAGTCGCCTGAAATCGGGTGAATTTTCAACCGTGACTACGTCCTGTCGACGAAGAAAGACTTAGATATGGGAGCAAAAGCGCGAGCGTTAACATTGGAGGAATTCCGGGTCGGCGGGGTAATAGCCGGCTGGTGTTTTCTGTTCGGCGCACTTGGTCTGGTTGAGATTAGACTCTTGTTTGGGGCGGAAGGCTGGAGTCGGGGTGCTGAACTAGTCGTCTTTACCCCACTTGGAGTCCCGCTGATCACGGCGATCTTGCTCATGCTCAACCCCAACTATTCCGGTCATCTGGTTGGCGGTTTTTCTTCCCGGATATTACGGCTGCCTGTGGACACGTGGGTCATGGTGGCGGTGACGCTGATCCTGCGGACAGTTTTTGTGTTTCTATCGGCGGCTTTGTTGGCAGGGCTGTGCCACGGCCTATTTGACGATGGGCCTACGTGGGGCACGGTGTTGCTAATCACCTGCTTCTACCTGGCGCTGCAGGTGTTGGACTGGGTCCGAGCGCCGGTATCCGGGCTGACAAGCTTGCTGCTGCTGGCAATATTGGGGCTGGCACTTAGTTTTCTCAGCGGACCCATGGCCCATGTCGATTTCCTGCTGATGACAAGAGACCTCTCGGGTTGGACCTTTATCGCGACACTCCTCATCGCTTTTGCGTTGGCCTATGGGATTGCGCTTCCTGCTGTCTGGGCAACGCGAGTCGGCCGCCGCGTCGGCATACCGGAGGTTTGGGAATGGCCGGGGATTTTATCGGTTCCTCGCCCTGGACGTTTGAGACCTTTTGGTTCGCCTCTCGCCGCGGGCGGCTGGTACGAGTTCAGGCGCAGCGGGTGGTTCTTGCCTCTCTCGACCTTTCTGTTCTTGTTGCTTTTTGGAGCAATATTTTGGATGCCTCAAGATCAGGGTTCCGTCAATCGAGGAGTTCCCATTCTTATACCCGGTTCCCTTGCGCTCCTCTTGGCCTCAGCGGCGAACGGCCTGAGGCAGGGGGTCCAAACCTCCAAACGTGCGACAGGCAAGAGCAGTTTTAGATACTTCGTGCCCTCAACCACCTCAGAACTGGCTCTTGCCAGAGTCCTGGCCAATGGTCTTGCCCTTGGCGTGACCCTGTTTGCGATATTTGGGATTATGCTGGTACTTTTATTGTATAGAACAGAGATTGCCTCTGTGCTCATTTTCGAAGCGCTTGCCGAAAACGTCACATCGATACGGGAAATCATTTGGTTCTTCCTGGCCCGTGGGATCCTAATCGGTCTTATAGCATGGGCGTTAACAGCTATAGGAACGCGGCTGTCAGGGCTCGTTATCGGAGTGCTGGGACTATTGATGTTTCTCGCGTTTGTGATCGCGTTCGGCGGACTGGACTTACCCGCGACGCCTTTCGCTTTTGTGCTGGTGATAGCGATTGTAGCGGGCGCGTATCGTTACGCGTGGAGCCTCGGATTGATGACGAGAAAGACGCTGATCGTGTGGGTTGGCGTATGGGTGTTCTTGACGTTTCTAATCTATCCCTTTGGCCCGATACAGGCAAGCTCTGCCGGTCGTGCCTGGCTGGATTGGGGAGCCTTGCTGGGCAGTGTCGCCTTCGCGAGCCTTGGGCCGTTTCCATTTATCGCTGTGCTGCTGGACATTCACAAGAGACGACACAGCAGGATGTGCGTGCAGAACCGTCACCAGCAGGATAGCGTCGTCCGCCCTGTTACGGGTCGCAGGCGGCGGCTGCCGGCATGGACGGGAATGGGGTGCGCAGCACTTTTTCTCCTGTGGGTGGGGTGGCCCCGCCGAACCGGCGTACAAGATCGAGTGGCGGAGCAAGGGGTACCCGACAAACCTGGAGGAATTGGATGCATGGTATCCCCACGTGCCCGGCGATACAAACGTTGCCAACGATTACCTGCGTGCCATGGAGCTCTACGAGAAAGCGGATGCAGAGTTCTGGCGCGATGCTGTAATTCGGGGTGAAGTCGATTTGGAAAACTACGTGCTTATTAAGAATCCAACAAAACCCGAACGTGCAGCGCAAATTCCCGAGGAAGTCTGGAACTCCACGATGGCCTACTGGAGTGTCACCGCGCCGGACGTGGTGCCGGTGTTGAAAGAGTTGGCGGGACGCGAACAGCGACAAAGCCGCTATCCGATCGACTTGCGGGAGGGCCACTCGATGCGATTGCCCCACTTGAGTAACATTAGAGGCCTCGGTCTAATTCTGAATCTGGATGTTCTGCGGTCGGCAATCAGGGGTCAGCCGGAGGATGCGGCGGATTCCATTATCGCGATTCTCGCACTCGCGGACACGCTTCATGCGGAACCAGTCATCAACTCGCAGTGGGCAAGAACTAGCGTTCTTGAGATGGGCACAAAGGCCCTTGAAAATACATTGAATCGTACGACGCTCCCTCCCCAACAACTCGAGCGACTGCAGACGGCGTTCGAAAATGCCCTGCCACCCGGCACCGAGCAGATGATAATGGAACGGGCTCTTCTTGGCGAGTCGTTGATGACTTTGAGCTACATCGAGAAGGCACAAACCCTATGGAACTGGCAAGACGAAGACCTGTGGTTCCCCCGCGCTGCTTTACCGTTCTGGACGATGATATTCCCGCCAACCTTTGAGCGGATCGTTTCCGCTAGATTCATGGCTGAAAGTATGAGATCACGAAACGAAACTGTGCCAGAGTATTCCTCGCGAATGAAACGTTTCGAAAATATTCTGTATGACAGCAACTTCTTTTCGCTCGCCTCGTCACTGAGGGGGTTACCATCCCTCGGTGGGATCTATGGGACAGAATGGCGCGCACGTATGCACCTGGCAACGGCGTCAACTGCGCTTGCGGTGGAACGATATCGCCAGAGGTATGGTCGGCTCCCCGATACTCTGGATGAACTCGTTTCGGAATTCCTTGGCGAGATCCCTGCGGACGCCTTTCCGGGCGGAATCAGTCCTATTCGGTACCGGGTCAAGGAGAACGGCGAGTTTGTCGTGTACAGCCTGGGCCGGGATCTCGAGGACGACTCGGGCGAGGAAATGGGGAAGCGGTACTTGGGAGACATTACATTCACGGTAGCCCCTCCCGAAATCCGGAACCGCGATCACATCTTGCCGGATGCCACCACACTACAGTAGATTCCGCCTTGGTCCCGGCCGTACCCAAACCAACTTCGACTCGTTTCAGGGGGGCAGGTCAAAACATTGCGACAAAGGCAGAAAAGTCGGAGCTTAAACTTCCTGGCAAGAACCTGGCGCAACCGTACTATTCCGTCTTGTACCCCTCATGCCTTCCTTCCTCAACATACTTTTCTGTCCGATCGAGAAGAGAGGCGAGTTCCCGCTCTTCCATGGGCTTGAAGCTCTTGGCAGTGGCAATGTTCTCCCGCAACATCTTGACGGAATCCATCCCGGAACACACGGTGGACACAGGCATAGTCATGGCAAAGCGCAGGCATTCCTCTGGAGTGGCCGCGCCGGCCCGTGGGATGGCCCCGGCCGCTTGGGTCTTCATGGCGATAACACCTATATTCTTCTCATTCGCGACGGGGAGCACTTCCTGGGTAAAACTCATGAAGTGGTGGTCGAGGACGTTGATCGGCATCTGGACCGTATCCCACTCGAAGCCCCGCTTGATCATGTCAAGAAGAAGGGCGGGACGACGATGACCCGTGAAGCCAATATAACGGATCTTGCCTTCTGCCTTCGCCTTCAAGGCGACATCCAGGGCGCCGCTGCTGTAAATCTCCTCCGGCTCCTCCGGAGTCTGAATTTCGTGGAATTGCCATAAGTCTATGACGTCCGTGCGAAAGCGGCGCAAGCTGTCTTCCAGATGTTGCTGTGCGGTTTTCGGCTCCCGTCCGTGGTGCTTGGTCATCAGGAATACCTTGTCGCGATAGCCGTCCCGGAGAGCCTTACCCATCCGTTCTTCACTCCGCCCTCCGTTGTAATCCCAAGCGTTGTCGAAGAAGTTGATCCCTTCGTCAATGGCGGTACGCATCAACAGAATCGAATCTCTCTCCGTGAGTTGTCTACGGCCCATGTGGTGGCCGCCGACGCAGAGCAAGGAGACCTTCTCGCCCGTCTTCCCCAGTACACGATATGGAATACCGTTCCGTGTCTCAGCGATGGCGGGCGTGACTCCCAGGGACAAGAGAGCCGTTGCCGATGCCGAAAGCTTTAAGAATTTACGTCGATCCATTCGCATTATCTTACCCTCCCCGGTCAGTTGTTTGATAGCTCACCCACGCCCAGGCCGAGCGGGATCGTTTCTGACGATAGCGCGTCAAGCCTGCATCGGTGGTGATATTTTTCGCCTATTTCACAAATGAAAAACTGGCACTCCAGGATAACCCAGGCCGGGCCAAATGGCAAGTTGCCCTTCCGCTGTCAATGGTGGAGTAAATGTGAAGCGGTAGGCGAAGTAAATCTGAATGGACTCATGCCCTAGCCACTGTGACACTGTGCCTATGCTGTCAAGAGATACAAAACAAGCCCAACGACTCTTATTTGTAAGTCACTGGGCTTTATGAAGTTAAATGGTCGGGGCGACTGGATTTGAACCAGCGACCGCTTGACCCCCAGTCAAGTGCGCTACCAGGCTGCGCTACGCCCCGGCCAAATACCGTTCTGTGGTAAGTTCCGGGGCGAATTTTACCGAGTGTCATCACCGTTGTCCAGCAGTTAATGCCACAGAGAGCGGCCGTGGCGCCCTGAAAGATGGATATTTGGTTCAAACGGGTACCGGGGCTGGTCTTGGATGATTGGAATAAGTGGAATTCTGGCAATAAAGGGGTGTTGAACCGGCCCCCGTTTGGCTTTGTCGCACGTTCCCGCTGGTTGAAAAACCAGCGGAATGTTGATAACATTTGCGCAGGGGTATTGTCGGAATAAGTATTTGCAATAATAATATCTTGCCGCACCCGATATGGGGGTGCAGTCGGGAGATGTGACTGATGTCGAGGATCAAGATACTTCAAGGCCCAGCCCGATACGCTGAGTTTGAAGTGAATCGCACAATTACCTTCGGCCGAGAACTCGATAACATCGTTCACCTGCCTGACAACGAGGTTTCGCGCAGGCATGCCACCCTGGAAGCCAAGGGGAAGGCGTGCATCCTTCGCGATCTTGGAAGCCGTAACGGTACCTTTGTGAACGGGAAGACCATCGAGGAGCAGGTCTTGAAGGATGGCGATCATATTGTGATCGGCAGTACATCCATCATGTTCATAGACGAAACGGATACTTCCATCAAAGAAGTCTCGCCGGAGGCGCCAACCCCCGCGGTCCCGCCTGCGGCGCTTCAGGAAGAGGTAGAGGCGGTCCTAGACGCCTCTCAGAAGACGGTTTTCTTTACCCAGCGGGTCCAGGAAGGGGATCCCGAGGGCCTGAAGAAGGCGAACGAGAAGCTCCAGGCGGTTTATGAGGTTAACCAGGCCATTGGGGCCATATTAGACCTGGATACCTTGCTGGAGCGGGTTCTCGAGCTCATCTTTCCGCATATCAAGGCGGACCGGGCATTCATCATGCTGGCGGACGAGATGACAGGGGACCCGATCACCCAGCTTTCGCGGACCCGCGCTGGAGCCTCGGAGGAGGGAATCGATTATTCGATGACGATCGTTAACCGAGCGATGACAGAACAGCTTTCTATTCTTAGTTCGGACGCGGCCGGCGACGAGCGCTTTGCGTCCGGCGCCAGCGTCATCCAGGCGGGAATTCGCTCAGTCATGTGCGTGCCCTTGGTTTCCAATGAGAGATCCCATGGCGTCATCCAGGTGGATACAACAAGTATTTCTAATGCCTTCGGAGAAGATGACCTCCAATTGCTGACGGCCATTGCCGGGCCGGTGGCCATCGCCGTCGAGAACGCGAAGCTTTACGATGCTCAAAAGGCACTGTTCAACGACACGATTTTCTGCCTGGCGGCCGCCATTGATGCGCGGGACCCGTACACGCACGGTCACTCTCATCGCGTCTCTCAATTCAGCCACGCCATTGCCGAAGAATTGGGCCTTTCGGAGGAAAATCTTGAGCTCGTTCGAATTTCGGCAATGCTTCATGATGTGGGGAAGATTGGTGTCCCGGACGCGATCCTTCAAAAGCCGGCCAGCCTCACGGATGAGGAATTTGACATACTCAAGACCCACGCCACTTTGGGTGGACAAATCATGGAAAAGGGGTCTCGGGTCCAGCATTTGATCCCGGGCATTACAGAACACCACGAGCGGATCGATGGAAGAGGGTATAACAAAGGCCTCAAGGGTGATGATATTTCTCTGTTGGGACGGATCATCGCCATCGCGGACGCGTTCGACGCCATGACATCTTCCCGGCCATATCGCAAGCGGCTGTCGGACGAGGAAGCGCTGAAACGGCTGAAGGAGTCTGTCGGGGCCCAGCATGACGAGGAATTGCTGAAGTATTTCTTCCAGGCTTACGAGAAGGGAACGATCATTTCGTCAGCGGAGTAGCTTGCGTCGACAAGGACGTCATCACGCGATGGTGCGCCGATATCCATAAAGGAAATAGAGCTCTTTCGCTCATCATCCCGGCAGATCCTGGTTTCCGGCGGCATGACGGCCGGGGGGCTTCTCAGGATGAGAAGCCTTTTTTGTGGAAACTTGCTTTCAAGGAATGGAACGAAATCATTTTCGTCAGCGACTTCAGTTCAGGAGGAGACCGTAGTTGAGGAAGCTTCTAGTCACGAGCGCTTTGCCCTATGTCAACGGCCAGATCCATGTCGGCCAGATTGCCGGGGCTTATCTCCCAGCGGACACATTCGTCCGATACCATCGCCTCAAAGGAAACGATGTCGTCTATATCTGCGGCAGCGACGAGCACGGCGTTCCAATAACCATCGCGGCGGAAGAGCAGGGGATTTCCCCGCAAGAGCTGGTTGACAGGAACCATCCGAGGGCGGTGAAGGCTTATGAAGGGCTGGGAATCTCTTTCGACAACTATTCACGGACCAGCTTGCCGATTCATAAGGAAATCACCCAGCAGTTTTTCCTTAAGGTGATGGAGAACGGATACATCACTCAGCAGGAAACACAACAACTCCGCTGCACGTCCTGTCACCGCTTTCTGCCCGACAGATATGTGGAAGGAACATGCCCGAACTGTGGCGCGGGAGAGGCCCGGGGCGATCAATGCGACAATTGCGGCTGGTGGTATGACGCCTGGCAGCTCGTAGATCCCGTATGCCGGATTTGCGGCGGAATTCCCGAGCTCACGGAGAGCACCCATTGGTTTTTCCGCCTCTCCGCTTTCCAGGAGCGCCTGGAGAAGTGGATGGAAGGCCATCCGGAGTGGCGCGACAACGTCCGGAATTTCTGTTCGGGCTGGTTCAAGGAGGGCCTCCGCGACCGGGACATCACACGAAACATGGAATGGGGAGTCCCTGTTCCCCTCGAAGAGGCCGAAGGTCAGGTGTTTTACGTCTGGTTTGACGCGCCGATTGGGTATATGTCCTCGACCAGGGAGTGGATCGAGGGAGAAGGTCAGTCCGATTGGCGGCCCTATTGGTGCGACCCGGACCGTCAGATTGTCCACTTCATCGGGAAGGACAATATTGTGTTCCATGCCATTGTCTGGCCTGCGATGCTGATGGCCCATGGAGATTACCAGCTTCCGGCCAACGTCCCGGCCAACGAATTTCTCAATATTGGGGGCCAGAAGATCTCCAAGAGCCGGAATCTCATGATCACGGTCGAGGAGTATTTGGAGGCGTTTCCCCCAGACTATCTTCGCTATTACATCACCATGAATGCGCCCGAGACCAAGGATGCGGATTTTACATGGGAGGAATTCCAGGCGCGAAGTAATGGGGAGCTCGCGGACGTCCTGGGCAACTTCGTCAATAGAACATTGACATTTACCCGAAAATATTTTGACAATAAGGTACCGGGTCGTGGGGAATTAACTCCCACGGATACCGGATTGATCAAATTTTTGGAGGAATCCCCGGAAAAGGTCGGCGATCTGATTGAAACCTTCCAATTCCGGCGGGCCTGCCGGGAGCTAATGGGCATTGCCCGGACGGCGAACAAGTATTTCAATGACAAAGAACCGTGGCGGACCCGTAAGGATGACTTAGAGAGTTGCGGCACAACCATTCACCTGAGTGTCCAGGTTCTCCGGACATTGGCGATTCTGTGGTCCCCGGTCATTCCCTTCTCTGCGGAACGCATTTGGAAGATGGCGGAATTTTCCGGAAGCATTCAGGAGCAGAGTTGGGACGAAGCGGGCCAGTTGGCTGTTCCCTCCGGCCATGAGTTGGGAACTCCTGAGGTCCTTTTCCCGAAGATCGAGGATTCCGCCATCGCTGCGCAGGTGGAAAAGTTAGGGACATCTTCATGACAATCCGAAAAGCCTTCAAGCCTTCGTTGCTCCTCCTCCTTTGCCTTGTTCTGATTGCTCCGGCATGCTTCAGGGGCCGGGCTGCGCAGAGATCGGCGGCCTCTTCCCAGGCGGCGAAATCCGAACAGACCGGCCTGCTTGGCGGCGCCGAAACCACTTCTCGTCTTGCACGGCTCGAAGCTCCGAAGTTGCCTCCCCCCTACCGGGTTGGGATTGTCTGGCTGGACAAGCCGGACCTTCTCACTGCCCTTGAATTTGAATCGCACTCGCGGGTACTCGCAGCAGAGGTAAAGCGCTCCCATCTGGCGCACCAGGTTTTTGCCGTCCCTTCGATCCTGAGCAGCGCGGATGATGTCGGATCGGTCAGGCAACTGGGAAGACACTTCCAGGCGGACATGATGCTCATCCTGTCGATGCGAGAAGACACCCGGCGCAGGCTCAACGCCACGGCTTTTGGGTACCTGACGGTCATTGGCACTGCGCTGGTCCCCGGGGATACGACGTCGAGGGAAACGCTTATCGAAGCGTTTGCCGTGGAACCGCAATCGGGAGTGTTCCTGTTTACCGCCACCGGGGCCGGGAAGGCCACTCGGGCGGGATCAATGCTGACATTGGGCCGAAACCGAAAATGGACAGCGGCCAAGGCATTCGAGGAAGCTGTCCAAGATCTTGCAGCCCAAATCAACGATGAGCTCATCGCACTTGCTGAACGAAACAGAACAGAGTAAGCAAAGTCAGCCTCATACCGAAAAACCGGCCGGGATCCCTTACCGCAAGTTGAACCTTGCGAACCGCCTTTCCGTCAGCCGGCTGCTGTTTGTGCCGGCCATCGCAATTCTATTCATCTATTACTCTCCTGAACGAGATTACTTGCGATATGTCACCGTGGCCGCGTTCGGGCTGGCGGCCCTGACGGATGCCCTCGACGGTTTTATTGCCCGTGTATGGGGACAAAGAACGCGCTTAGGTTCATTCATCGATCCCATAGCCGACAAGCTTCTCATTAACGTAGCTTTTATTTTTCTTTCAGTTCACGACTCCCTGCCGGTTACGATTCCCGCCTGGGCAGTCGTCGTGATTCTGGCGCGGGACATCTTTATCGTCATGGGCGCATGGTATCTCCACGAGTTCCACGGTCCTCTCGTTGTGAGGCCCAGTTTGCTCGGAAAGATCACAACAATGTTCCAAATGACCACGGTATTGTGGACTTTACTGGCTTGGCCATTCGCGACCGCGCTGTGGCAAATAACTGTTGGCGTAACTGTCTTGTCGCTGCTTGACTATGCCCGACTGGGCATTCTCCGCGTCTCCCCGAACTTGCGCCAAGTAGCGCCTGTCAAAGAGGAGAAGAAGAACAACAAGAAGGTTGCCTGACCTCCCAGTCAGGCGCCTGCCTGGAGTGATCCCGACCCAATGTCACGAATAGTTGCAATTGTTGGCCGACCCAACGTGGGCAAGTCCACTTTGTTCAACCGGATAGTCGGGCGTCGCGTCGCCATCGTCAGCGAGGAGCCCTGTATCACGCGGGATCGGTGCACGAACGAAACCGATTGGCGCGGGGAGACGTTTACGCTGGTCGACACGGGTGGGTTTATCGAAAACGCCGAAGATCCTATCCTTGCGCAAACTCGACAGCAAGCGGAGATCGCCATTTCCGAGGCGGATCTCATCATCTTCCTGACCGACGCCCGCGAAGGGTTGATCCCGGCGGACCGCGAGGTTTCTGAAATCCTTCGCCGCTCAGAAAAACCCATTCTGCTGGTTGTCAATAAGGCCGATGACGCCGCAACGGAGCAAGAAATCGTGGAGTTCTACGAGCTGGGGCTGGGAGATCCGATCCCGGTTTCGGCGACCCATGGCCGAGGCGTTGGGGACCTCCTCGACATGGCTGTCGAACTGCTTCCCGAAGAAAAAGAAGGCGAACCGGAATCCGCGGGGGCTGTTAAGGTCGCGATCGTGGGTCGGCCTAATTCGGGAAAATCTTCCCTCGTCAATGCCCTGCTCAACGAGGAACGGGTTATCGTCGACCCCCGCCCCGGGACCACCCGGGATGCGGTGGACGTGCCGTTTCAGAGCGAAGGCAAGGAATTCGTCCTGATTGACACGGCGGGATTGCGCAAAAAGGCTCGAATCAGGGACAACGTGGAATACTACACGGTTAACAGAGCGCTTCGAGCGATTCGGCGCGCTGACATATCGGTTCTTCTCGTGGACTCCATCATCGGGCTCAGCGAACAGGACTGCCGCGTGGCGGGATACATCAAGGACGAAGGAAAACCGATCATTCTGGCCTTCAATAAGTGGGATCTGGTCGAAAACCGAGAGGCGGCGTTCAAAAAGATTCCCGAGAATATCCACTTCACCATGCCCTTCATCGAGTTTGCTCCCTTCATCTGCATTTCTGCGCTCAAGCGACAGAGGATTAACAAGGTATTTCAGATCGCCGCGGAACTGCACGAAGAGACCCACAAAAGGATCCCCACGCACGAAGTCAACGTGTGTATCAAACAGGCTGTCGCGAACCATCATCCCCCGACTCGGAAAGGCAGGGAAGTGAAGATCTTCTATGCCACGCAAGTGCGCGTCGCCCCTCCCACTTTCGTTCTATTTGTCAATCAGTCGGACCCGTTTCATTTCAGCTACGCACGGTATCTGGAGAACCGGATTCGCAAAGACCTGGAGTTTGACCGAGTTCCGATAAAGATTCGCTTGCGCCAAAGGGAATCATGAGATCCTGGTTCAGTAGGTTCTCCAACCGTCGTCACCCGGCCGCCCGACTGACACATCGTTATTTCCCTAAACGGAAAAGGTATAATGCGGCGATGGGTGCGGGGCGCACAATCGACAGCCGTTACATCAATCAACTGATTTCAATTGAAAGATGAGATTCCTCTTTCTTGCATTAGCTTTCATTCTGATTCCAATAATCGAGCTTGTGCTCCTGATCCGGATTGGCGTGATGATAGGGCCGTTGGCTACAGCCGCCCTGGTTGTGGTTATGGGAATCATTGGCGCTTATCTGGCCAAGCGAGCCGGGCTTCACACGTTGCATGAAGCGCGGCTTTCAATGGCAGAGGGCAAGGTCCCGGGAGACCAGATTATTGACGGATTACTGATCTTTGCCGCCGGCATCCTGCTGATCACACCAGGAATCCTGACCGACTGCGTTGGATTTGCGCTCCTGGTGCCCGGCATTCGGACTGTGGCGCGGCAGTATGTAAAGTACAAGCTCTATCAGATGGTCTCCAACGGATCGGTCAAGTACCGCATTTTCAGGCATTGAGCTGCCCACAGTGGATCAAGAAAATGAAAGTTAAGATAGTTGGAAACGACAGCGAAGAGCTCCGGCCGGAACTCGATCAGTTTGGCTTCGAAATCGTCGACACCGGTGAGGACCTGATTATTGCCTACGGCGGGGACGGAACTCTCCTGGGAGCGGAGCGAGAATTCCCCGGGGTCCCGAAATTAGTAATCCGGAAGAGCCGTATCTGCAAGAAATGTGAGCTTCACGCCAATGAGGTCGTCTTCGCCAGCCTCAAAGAGGGGCAGGTTTCGGAGACTCAGCTTCGGAAACTGGAGGGGCGCGGTTGCGGCGAGCGATTCCTCGCAATCAATGATGTGATAGTGCACAACAACCTGGTCACGTCGGGGGTCCGTTACCGTGTTTGGATCAACGACGAGCCCTACTCGGACGAGATTGTCGGAGACGGCCTGGTTGTCGCAACGCCCTTCGGCAGCTCAGCGTATTATCGCAGCATCACCCACAGCATCTTCCACACGGGGATCGGGTTGGCCTTCAATAACAGCACCGAACCGGTGGACCATCTTGTCCTGAGCGAGAAGGACATTGTCCGAGTCCTCATCACTCGGGGTCCGGCGGTTGTGGCGGCCGACAATGACCCGAATACCGTCAAGCTTTCCGAGAACGACGAAGTCAAGATCGGCCTCTCGGAAGAGACCGCCGTCATCCTTTCCCTCGATACTCTCTTCTGCAACCAATGCCTCCGGCTCGTCAATGGAAGCTGGATTCCCGGCGCCGGTCCACGGCAGTTTGCGGTGAGATAGGGAATTCGAGCATAAGGCTTCTCAAGGATGCCTTGCAGGCGCCCTCCATTTCCGCTCGTTATCCCCAATTTTGGCCATTTCTTTCTCTCGCGTTGATATATAGAGTAGAAGCATGATCCAGATTTGGACATTCATCACTCGACAGGGACAGGAATGGCCACTTCCGACATAAGCCTCCACGAAAGATGGCTTTCCCAACGAGATGGAGATGCATTTGCCGAGATTGTCGCGCGGCACTCCGGCATGGTTTACGGCACATGCAAGCGGATCTTGCG
>SDBV01000364.1_pt1 | contig 64350 bp, 85 predicted proteins | sample 2277081 | NCBI WGS metagenome assembly SDBV01 (sample SAMN10402039, study PRJNA504765) | marine sediment metagenome | isolation source: marine sediment core GS10_PC15, 223 cmbsf | place: Arctic Ocean: Southern Knipovich Ridge | collected 2010
TCCGCAGGCTCTTCTGATTCGGGGGCCCGTCGACGTCCCCGCGGATCTCGTACCCTCGGCCGCTTGGCCAGACCTGCAGCGTCCGGGCGTCGGTGTGCCGGCGCGTCATATCCGCACCCCTTCAGACCGGGCCCAGTTGTACAGCCCTTCGTCATTCAACACCCACAAGCGGCGTTCCTCGTCGTTGGCTCGTGGGTTGCGGTCCTGTCCGAGAGCTCGAGCGATCGCGGCGTCGAGTTCGGTCCGGTTGTCTCTGATGAAGTCTCGAAACGTCATGGGGTTACCCCTTTGCAGCGCTTCCGGCGCCGCGCTTCGTTGGCTGGCGTCATGCCCTCCGGCCGGCGCCCGGACCCCTCGAGGCCCGGGCGACAGCGCAAGGTAGGACCCTAGATCCGCATACCCATCAGCGCCCCGGAGAGTTCGAGACCGTCAGCGCCGGCGGTATCGAAGCGAACGGACCCCGTGACGTTGGTTTCGGAGGTCGGGATCGTCAGCGTGACGCGGGCCGACGGTGCGCCCTGGCTGACGGCGTCGACGGCCTTGATCAAGACCTTTAGAACGGCAGTCGAGACGCAGAGGCGTACGGCCTTCGTGGGCGCCTTGATCACGGCCTCATGCTTCGGAAACAACCCATCGATCGGCGTGATCGTTCGGACCTGGGGTGTATCCAGGTCGGTAACGGCGATCGTGCAGGTATCCGGGTCTCCGTTCGCCGAGAGTTGCGCCATACCCAGGACCGGGATCGTGACCGTCTTCGGCAGGCTCGAGGCGATCTGTTTCGCGACAGGCGCGGGGATCAAGATCGTCTCGGGGTCGTGGTCGAAGGGCGCCCCGGGCACGTTCGGAAACTCCGAGTCTTTCACGGGCTCGCGGTCGACCACTCGCAGCAGAACATTGCCGTTCGTCGACGTGTAGGCGTGGGCCTTCGGGTCGATCTGGATCGCGTGCAGCGCGTACCGCGTATCGTCGAACGTGGTAGCGGGAAGCGTGGCGAGTAGCGCTTGGCGTTTCAGTAGCATCATGATCTCCATTCACTAAGTTAGGGCGTCAGTATATACCTAAGTGGTCCATCGGTTGCAAGCGTAAAATACAGCAGCGCCTCGAGACACTAGACAGGTCGACCAAAAGCCCGGCGTACCGCCCTAGCGTCGAAGCCGGCCCGAGGTCCCTCGGGTACGGGTCGGGTCTCGAGCTCGGGGCGTTGTGCGATCCTGGGGGTCAGGTGCACGCGGATCTGGCCGTGCCGTAGATCGCTCGGATCTCCGTTCGCATCGTAAAAACGGGCCCGATTCGAGCGTAACGGTAGCCTCGAGGCGTGACGCAACGCCCGGACGATACCGACCAGCAGCAGCGCACGACGGGCGGGTAAGACATAAGCCTGTAGGGTCCGGTCCGGGAGGGTGACGATCACAGAATCCTCCAATGCACAGGGGAGACGAAAGGCTCGAGACCGCGCCGGCCAGACGACGACGAGAATAGGCCGGGCGGTAGCGGACGGAACGCCCGAATCAGGCGCCCGCGTGAAACTGTCCGATCGCCACGAAATAACACGGGTGATCGGTGGCGAGCACCGTCCCCGCGTGGTCGGCGATGATCGCCGAGAGCTCGGTCCCGTCGACGTCTCCCGCGGTCCGACCGTCGATCGTGAGCTCGAGCAGTCCATTGGTATCGAAATCAGCCCGGATACGCTTACCCTCGAGCGTGCTACACGGCCACGCGGCGCCCGGCTTGCGTGCCCAGTCGTACGTCTCTCCGGCCGATACCCACAACGTGAAGCCTGAGCCGTGGTCCTTGAGTCTCATGGTGTCAACCTTCCAAGTGTTGGAATACGCAGTCCCCGCACGTCGCGCCGCGATGGTCGACCGTGTCGCCACACTCTACGCATGCGTACGTGGTGTTCGGACAGCCGTATTCGTGGCAAGCGTGGCCGTTGATCGCGAGCGCTTCGCATTGGGAGCACTGGACGTGCACGCGGGCCGGCGTGCCGGGTTCGGGCGGTACAACGGTCGACATATCGAACCCGTGCGAGTGGAGTGCCTGTAGGGTGTCGGTCATGCGCCTACACTAAGCGATGCCCTAAGCGATGTCAAGCGGAAACTACTACGCCTCGATGGAACGCGGCCGGACGGAGCAGCACCACTAGGCGAAGGTGTCCGGCCGCACTAAGGAAGTACTAGTAGGGTTCGTCCTGGCCAGAAGAGGCGAAGGTCTCACCCTGTAGGCAGTCGACCCAGGGCGCTCGAGTAGGCAGGCGCTCGAGCCTGTAGGGGCGCTCGCTCGAGCTCGGTGGGCCCAAGCGCCCGGCGTGGTGCTCGAGCTCGCCCACGGGCCGGCTGGAGCGGTCCAGGCTGTCATGGCTCGAAGGCTCAGGCTGCAGGCCCGGAGTTGTCCAAGGGGTCCGGGCTCTGGGGGCGGAAACGAATGCGTAGCGCTCACCCACATTTCATTTCCGTTCTTTTTCGTGATTCCCTCTTGCGGGGGACGGTGTTGCGTTGTAGCATTGTCGCGCCGATGGGTGGTTCAGTTCAGATACCGGAGGGAGCGCGAGAGGAGTCGTTGCCGTCGTGCGGGAGTTGCCGGTTCTTCCGTCATCGTCCCCAGGAGTCACGGTGTCACCGTCACCGTCACGCTCCTGTGATGCAAAAGTTAAGTTTCGGGGTGTGGCCGCGGGTGGATGAGGGGCATTGGTGCGGGGACTACGAGCGGTCCGACGCGGAGAGGGTCGATGGGTAGGATGACGGACGAGGGCGGGTTTGCGTTTCCTGGCTCCGGAGGGGGACCTTCGGGGATGACGTTGCGGGCGTATTTCGCTGGGGAGGCGTTGAAGGGTCTGTTGTCCAACCCGGTTGTGACCCCCCAGTGTGATTTGCGACCGATGGGCGTGGATGCATTAGCGAATGCGTGTGTCGTGGTGTCGGACGCGCTGGTGAAGCGCCTGGAGGAGGAGTAGGCGTGCCTGTCGTTCCCACGGAGCCGCGGGATCGGTTTGGCCAGTTGCCGGCGTCGCGGTCGGTTCGGGTGACGACTCGGACGTGGCAGGCGATGAAGGTGGAGGCGGCGCGTCGGGGGGAGACGGTCGGGGGGTTTGTGGAGCGGGCGTGTCGGGCGGAGTTGGCGGTGTCGGTTGGGGTGCCGGGGGTGGAGGCGGGGAGTCGTCGTGTGGCGGAGGTGACGTTTGTCTCCGGGATGGAGACGGGGTTGAGGGAGTAGGGCATGGACGATCGAGCCGAGGAGTTGAGGGTGCGCGGCGGAGAGACGACGGATAGTCCGTGGATTTTGTCGACGATTGTGGAGCACCACGACGGACACGGGTTGAACGAGGCGTTGGAGGTGACTCGGGATGCGCGAGACCCGGCGAACGGCGGGGCATCCCATCGGTATGAGGTCGTGCACATCGACGAGGGGGTGAGGCGTCAGGTGGCGTCGATTCAGTTCCAGCACGGTCCCCGGCACGAAGCGCTGTCCAAACCTGGGTGCACCGAGGCGGCGCTGCTGGCGATTCTCATTGACCGGTTGCGGGGGTTTCAGGCCGGTCCGTATGCGTGCCGGGAGAACGCCTTGATGTTGACGAAGCTCGAGGAGGCGTTGCACTGGACGCGGGCCCGTGCGGACGGTCGGTCACGACGCGGGGTGCTCGGGAAGGACCAGGAGTAGAGTTCGTCGGGCGGCGGCGTGGACGGACACGCTTGGAATGGCCGCAACCGTTAAGGTGGTAGGCGCCGGCACATCCCGGAAGCTAGTACCGCTCATGAACGGCGAAACCCAGGGCGTTACAACGGCGGCGAGAGCCGAGAGGAACAGCCCAAAAGTGCGGAGCCGGTATCAAGCCCGGCCTGCTCGACGATTCACGTAGAGGGGGAGTCATGGGACAGGCGTTTGACGACGAGGGACGGGTGTTGGGCGAGGCCAGTGGGGCCACGAAGCGGGAGGTGTTCGAGAAGCTGACGAAGGCGCATCCAGACGCGGCGGAGATTCGTGTCGGGAACATCAAGGACGCCATTCGGGAGGTGGACCCTGTGGAGGGGATGCCCGCCTACCGATGTCACAAGTTGGTTCACGCGCTGCAGGTTGCCGAGGTCTCGGTCGGGCGCGGTGTTCTGGTCTTTGCTGGCGGTGGGATCGCTCCCCGACATAAGGTCGTCGGGTTCGACTGGATCCAGACTCACAACCCGGAACCTGGGGGCTACTACGTGGTAGACGAGTACAGTTACGCCACGTTCAGTCCGGCGAAGGCGTTCGAGGAGGGGCACGCGCTGATCGAGGTCAAGCCGGCCCCGGCGCCTCCGAGTCCTCCGGTCGAACCTGTGGTGTAGCGCGTGGGGCGTGTCTCGCGGAATGTGTCCCGCCACGAACAGCGGCGGAGGGAGCGACAGCGTATGGCAGACTTGAAGGTAATTGAGGGCGGCGCGGCTCGTCCTCCGGCGGTGCTGGCGGTTGACCGGTTTGGCGCACCGATCGAGGGCGACCACAAAATCTTGTTTCGGCCGGCTGTCGACAACGTGTTCCACGTGGAACGGGTCGAACCGGTGCTCGATCCCAGGGCGCCGGCGGGGCTGGTCCGGCTGGTGCTCAACACGGGGCCGTTCGAAGTCGTGGTGCCCGCCGGGAAGCCGGTTCAGAACATGATCCGAATTGGGCAGTCGGCACCTCCCGCGGAGACGGGTCCGGCGAACGGGTCGGGCAAGACGCCTCCGGAGGGCGATCCGCCGGCTGATGCCTGAGTTGCCGCCGCTGCCGGAGCGGATGCGCCGGTGGGTGGTCGAGCGGTCGGACAAGACGCAGACGGTCGTGGTGACGATCGGCGATGCGGCGCGGCTGATGAACATGCGGAAGGCCGAGATGGAAGTCTGGATCGAGAAGGGTCGGGTGGTTATTTGCTACGATCCGAAGGGTCGGGTCCGGGTGTTGGTCGACAGTTTGCTCGAGGAGACCGCGTGATGACTGACGAGAAACCGACGGGATCGTTCGGAGATCCGCCGGCAGGGGCTCCCCAAGAGGCGCTCGAGCCGCTGCAGCCGGAGGCGGTGGACGCGATGCTGGCCAAGGCTCGCGCCAACGAGCGCGTGTTGCCGCCCATCGTTCAGCCAACGCAACCCCCAGAGCCGGCGCCCACAGCGGACATGGAATCACCCATCGGCGGCCCACAAGGCGGGGCAGTTGAGACCAGAGGTGGGGCATCATCTCCCTCCACTCCAGAGGCTCCTGCACCCGTCGGGCCGCCCGCGGCGGAAGGCGCCCCGTTACAGCCAGCGGCGTCGGACACCGATTCCCCGTCTCGCGGGATGCCGCGTCCGATTGCTGACCCCGGGAAGGTCATCACCGGTGGATTCGGCGATGTCGGAGAGGCCCAGTACTACCCACTGGACGGGTCGGAGCTGCGCGAGGTCGTCCGGTTGTGCTTCGACGAGTTGAACGAGCGTATCCAGACCGATCTGCGGTTCCAGATGGCGATCACCTACCCCCGGGCGTCCGTGCGGGTCGTCATCGAAGTCGAAGGGTACGCGGAGGACGCGGCCTTCAAGATCGAGAAGCGGGCGGCGCCGCACGACAAGACGCCGATCGAGATTGCCCGGGCCCACGGCGCGGAAGAGATGGGCTTTGTGGTCCGGGCGTTCCGGCGCGAATTCGACAAGGAAGGCACCCCAGAATCACCCCCGGATCGGATGCGAGACGAACTCGGGTTGCCGAAGCCGCGCAAGCAGTTTGTCGGGTCGGGGTCGGAGCGGATGCTCGTCGACATCGTGCCCGACGGCGACTCGATTCTGTGACTGTTCGCCCCTTCATCCTTCGTCCGTTCACACGGTTCTTTTCTGACCCGATCTACCGGACGAATTACATCGTCGTGTGCTCACCACGGAAGCGGTTTGAGGCGCGTGTCAAGAGCGCCCTTGAACAACAGGCGGACGCATCGTCGGCTGTACGAAAGTCTGTGCTTGCGGCCTTGGATGTTGACAAGCACGGTCTCGGAGTTCAGTCGTACCTCTCAAGCGCCTATGGGTGTACGTTCCGGCTCCTCCCCGAGCACGGCGACGGGATGCTTCCGTTCGTCATCATCTGGGTGCAGCCGGGAGCCGACGTGGGGGTCCTGGCGCACGAAGCATGGCACGGTGTTTTCTGGGTGCTCAGTCGCCGGGGGGTGACCTTCAACGCGGGGGATGAAGATTTTGCCCCGATGGAGTCGGTCGCCTATTATCTGGAGTGGGTCGTTCAACGGGCGTTGGGTCTACGCACCTGACCGAGGAGAATCAATGCTGACTTCTATCTACCGAGACTGATGCCGCCCTACAAAGCTGTCAAATCGAAGGCCCAGCGCCGTAAGCTCTTCGCGCTGGCCGCCCGCGGAGAGATTTCACAGGCCGACGCTCGCGGGAAGGCCCGCGCCGCCAAAGGGAAGCGCCTCCCCGAGAAGGTTCGGTCTCGTCGTCGATGAAAGGAGCCTGACATTGTGGCCCCGAAGAAACGAACTAATCGAAACGCTACGCGAAACCAACAGTCTGCTCCGGGCGCTGCTCGCAAGTCTCGGCCAGCCGCTTCCGCCACGAGCCAGGCAGAGTCCGTCCACGGTGAAAACGGCCGAGGACGTGTCGGTGGTGACGGCGGAGATCCGAGAGAAGCAGAGGCTCGAAGCGGAGGCGAAGACGGCGGCTCCGTGGCGTGGCCAGGGTTCAGAGAACCAAACAAGCCCCAGCCCTCCAGAAGTCCCACCCGGGCCCCCCGCTCAACAGTAGCGGCCGACTCGGTCCGCGCAGCGATTGAAAAGGGCGACATGACGTTGCCGTCTCGGGCGGCCTATCAGGATCGGCTCACGAATCCTAAACTCGTCGATCGGCTAGAGAAGGTCCGGTCGCTGGCCCAAGACCCGAAGACAGAGGGGCTCGGTCTGATGGCGAAGCGCCGGCGAGATGCTCTGTCGAAGGGGTTGAACAACGGGGCTCGCAACCACGGGATATTGGCGCTGGCGTTGCGCCACGTTGAGGGCGGCCGGCAGACGTTCGTCGGGCTACTCGATCAGGCGGCCCTCAACCAGGACCCGGACGCCAAAAACTTCATGTTCGTGTTCAACGAGCTGACCGTGATCCAGCAAGACCGCGTCGCTCTTGAGGACGTGTGTGAAGCCTCCGGTCTCTCGCCTGACGGGGCGATGGCGATTGTGGTGTCTACGGCGATGCGAATGAACGCTGACGTCGGGGATCTCGTCGCAGCGGTCACACACCCCTCGATCGTTCGGGCGGCGGCCAAGTCAGCGAAACGGATCGGGGGAGCCCACGCCGCGATTGCCCAGAAAGATCGCGAATTGCTCTTCCAGCACCACCGGTTCGTCCCGTCGAAAGCTCCCGGCGTGTCGGTCAACGTCAAGGCCAACGCGCAGGCCGGAGCCGTGGCGGCCAGCCAGCCGTCGGTGCCCACCTTCCGAGAATCTCTCACGGGTGCGGCCGACGCCCAGCGCGACGTGCAAGATGACTTCACCAAACGGGTCGAAGGGGTTGTGGTTGATCCCGAGGACGCAGGGGGTGGGCCATCTACGACGCTGCTCTAACGGACCGGGCGATTGCCCGCGCCTCCGAGCGCATCGGCTTCGAGCTGACGCGCCACTCGATCCGACACATCGACGCGGCGACCGCGGCGCTCGACGAGGTTGTCACCGAGGAGGGGGAGCTGAAACGTCCGCTCGCGCCGGACGAGCAGCGATTCATCACCAACGAGCGGAACCTCTGTGCGCTCGATGCCCGGTACTACCTGACCCGCTACGCCTGGATCGTCAACTGGTCGAAGCGCACAGAGCGGTTCAAGCCGAACGTCTCCCAAGCGATGATGCTCGACATCTGGTCTGACCTCGAGCGGGAAGGGCGAGCGATTCACGTCCTCCAACTCAAGGCGCGGCGCTTGGGCGTCTCGACCCTCTCGGAACTGGAAGTCGCTCGGCGGGTGCAGTTCAACGAAAACACGAATGCCGTGGTCGCCTCGGCCGACCCCACGAAGTCGGTCATCATGGCGCAGATGATCGGGTACTGCTGGGAGCAAATGCCCTGGTGGCTGATGCCGAAAGTGACCCGGATTCAGAATAGGATGCCGGTCGAATTCGGGGAGATCAACACGGGGATCACGGTCCAGGCGGGCAACCAGTTCAACGGCGTGGCCCGAGGGGCAACCCCGAACGTCTACCACGTGTCGGAGATTGCCGAGTGGGTCAACGCGGAGGAGTTGATCGACGCGGCGCTGCTCCGGGCCATCATCGACACCCCGAACGTCTGGGGCATGATCGAAGGGACCGGCAGCGGGCGCGGGAACTACCTCCACAAAACGTGGGACCACTTGAAGCAGTCCTGGCCGCTTGGCCGGGCGAGACAGATGCCGGTGTTTCTACCGTGGTACGTCGGAACGGACATATACCCGTCTCCGGCCGAACAGCGAGCCCGCCCGGTGCCCGAGACGTGGGAGCCTACCGACCGAACGATTCGGCACGCGGAACGCGCTCGCGAGTACGTGAACGCGAATCCGCTCCTACTCAAGCACCTTGCCAAAGGGGACCGGGACTGGTCCCTGACGAGAGCCCAACTGTGGTTCTACGAAATCGAGCATGACGGCGCTCGTCGCAAGAAAACGCTGAACAAGTTCCTGCAGGAGATGGCCTCCGACGACTTCGACGCTTTCCAGTCGTCGAACATCCCGGTCATCGACCAGGAGATCATCATCAACTACCGGGAACGGACTCGAGTCCCTCTGGCGGTCTATACGGTCATCGGCGATGGGCTTCCGGCCAGTCTGTCAGTGAGTCAGCGCGAGTGGTTGCTGGGGCCTGGGGCGCCGGAGCCGATTCGGGTGAAGGTCGCGGACGTCCTCCCTCGGACCCCGCTTAACTATCAGTTCGTGCCGGTCAAGTTCGACGGATATTCCGCCTACGACCCCACCTTGAAGCTCTTCATCTGGGAGATGCCGCAAGACGGCGAGACGTACGGACTCGGGGTGGACACCTCCGACGGCATCGGTCAGGACAACAGTTGCGTCGAGGTGCTTAGGAAAGCCTCAGTCGAGCGACCGGATGCCCAGGTAGCGGAGTTCGTCTCGCCCTATATCAAGGCGTTTCAGCTCTGGCCGATCGTCCTGGCGGTCGGGACGTTCTACTCGGTGTTTCAGGCGAAGGCGCAACGGCGCGTCCAATCTCGTGTCGCGATCGAGTGTCGCGGAAACGGCGAGGCCGTCCAGTTCGAACTCCAGAAGCGCGGGTGGATCAATTTCCATCCCTGGAAGCGGTACGACAACCGGACCCCGACGAAGGACTCCGAAGCGCGGAAGTTCGGCGTCTACACGAACGTCTGGTTCCGTCCCCAGATGATGGACATGCTCCTGACCTGTATCGACGAAGAGGCGCTCGACGTGCCGTCTCCATATCTGGTGTCCGAACTCGAGTCGCTTGAGCGTGACGAGCGGGAGCAGAAGGCCAAGGCGGCCTACGGGGAGCACGACGATCGCGTCATGGCCATCGGGTTTCCCCTCTTTTCGCTCCATGTCGGGGAGAGGCCCCAGCAGCAGTACCGACGCAAGGTCGAATTCATCCCCGGCGGGGAGGACCCGGACATCGTGCAGTACCCGATCTGGTCTGGGCCGAGCCAAGCGTTGAGCACCGGCCAGCAGCCGGCGCAGCGAATCGGCCGCCCCCCTGGAGCCCGGCGCCGGTATGCGCTCGAGGCGTACCGTAATTCCCAGATGCCGAAAGGGTTTCAGTAGTGCCCCTGATCGATGTGAAATGTCAGGCGAAGACGTGCGGAGTGGAATCCGAGGCGTACCGTCCGGTGTCCGACTGGCCGAAGACGCCACCGTGCGAGACATGCGGCAGCGAAACGAAGCAAACGTACAATCCGTCCCGTTCTAGGCATTCGATCGACCCCATTGTCGTCTTCGAGGCGCCCGATGGGTCCTTTCGATTTCCGGGGGATTCGAGCGGCCTGTCCGTGCGTCGTTACGAGAAATTGGGCTATCATCGCGTCGAGATTCGAAGCGCGACCGATATGCGCCGGTTTGAGAAGAAAATGAACCATCGCGAGCGGGGTCGTATGGAACGCAGCGCCGATCGGAAACAAGCGGTGCGAGAGGCCCGGGAACACGTGAGTCGTGCTCGGTTGCGGGAGTCTATGCAGTCCATGTCTGCGTTCGGAAGGGACGTCGCCACGGCCGCGATGGCGAAAAACGACGCCAAGCCGGTCGATCGGAATTCTGACCCAGGCTTCCATTCCGAGGTCTTCTCGTACGACCGGTCGAACCGAGACGAGTCACGGGACGATCGCGGCCGACGCCGAAGGGACTGACCCGATGCCCAACGACTACGAAATCCCCGTACACGGCACCCGGGAAGACACCCTCCTCGCGTGGCTCCTGGAGGCGAAGTCCGAGGGTGATGCGTGGCTATCGGCGCAGCGTCCGGCGACGAAATGGTCCGAGGTTGTGGAACTCATGGCCGGCGCGGACGGGACGCCGGTGCTCGCCAACCAGTCGAACACGACGTATCCGAAGGCGAGGAGGATCGCCCGGGAACTGGTGGCGGCGCTAGGGAATTTCAGACACGAGGGCGAGATCACGCCGCTGTGGAACAACACCCTCTACGACCAAGCCCATATCCTCAGTCAACTCGACCAGCACTGGTACAAAACGACATTCGCGAACCTCGCCCATCGAGAGTGCTTGCAGTACGGAGTCGTCCAGGGGACCGGGTACTGGTACGAGGACTGGGACAAGCACTATTGGGGCCAAAATCGCGGGGATGTGCGTCTCCGGTCGGTGGCCCCGGGCGACGTCACGTTCGTGCAGTTACCTGCTGACCACGACATCCAGCGGGCGTACATGGTGCTGATCCGCTTCGAAGTCCCGCTCAACTTGGCGAGGAGAATCTTCGGGTCGATGAATCCAGCGTTTGCCGAGGGGTTGGTTCCCGATCGTCAGTCTCCCGGATGGGTGCAAAAGGGTCTTCGAAAGGTGCAGCAGTTCCTCTCGCCGGCGCTACGTGTTGCGGGGCGTACCGGCCAGAACAACCCGGGGTCGTTCCCCACCGTCGACATCTACCACGCCTACACGATGGACGGGAGCCTCAACGAAGGAATCGAATCTATGAAGATGGGGATGCACGGTACGAACTGGTCGTACACGGTGCCCTACGTCGGCTCTCCGAAGCCCACTGGCCTGAATGACCCTGCCACGGGCGCCGAGTTGACGGTCGACGCGACTCCCGAAGACTGCCTCTTGTTTCCGCACCGGCGCTACACGATTTTCTCGAATACAGGCGTGGCCTACGACGGCAGTTCCCCCTGGCTTCACGGGCAGGTCCCACTGGCTCGCGTGTGGTTCAACGATGTGCCGTGGGAGGCCCTGGGAGGCTCGCTGATTTCTGATATTCAGTCGATGGAGTCCGGCGTGTCGGCGCTGATGCAGGGGGTTGAGGATTCGGCAGCGGCTCGTCTCGATCCCCCGGCTCTGTACGACGACAACATCGTGTCGAAGTCGTGGGCTCAGGCGTTCAATCCCAGAAAGGCGGGCGTACGCGCTGCGGCTCCGTTGTCGCAGGGGAATCCGATCACGTACCCCATCGATCCCCACCACTACGATGTTCCTACCTGGATTTCGGCGTTCATGGCCGAGCAAGAAAACCGCATGGACTACCTGACGGGTGTGCTCGACCTCGCCGCGGTTGCCAAGGCGAAACAGATCCCCGGGGCGGGCACGATCGAAAAACTGCTCGAGATGGCCGGCCCCCTGGTTCAGGACATGGTCCGGGCGGTCGAAAAGCCCCTCACCGAACTCGGCCAGTGGCGTATCGCGTACTATCTCCAGTTCTACAACCAGCCTCGCATCATCCAGACCGTGGGTCCCGACGACGGGGTTGAGTACTTCTCGACGCGCAAGCACATCTCGGACGATCTTCGAGAGGAACTCAAGGAAGGCGGCGACAGTTTTCAGTTCGGTCCCGAGAGGCTGATGCCTCAGCAAGACACCGCCGATCTGCGACGGAAGAAGATCCTGGAAATGATTCAGGAGTTTCGGTACGAAGTCACCGAATCCGGGGTCAACGAAATCCATAGGATGACGACCAAGCTCTTCTATCTCCAGTTGATGAAAGAAGGCTTCCCGATCTCGTGGTGGACGTTCGCGAAAATCGCGAAGATTCCGAATTTCGGTCCTCCGCCCGAGGGGACCAATACCGAACTCGAGCGGTGGGTCGCCCAGCAGCGCATGTCGGCCGAATTCAAGATCGAAATCGCCAAGCTCGTCCAGGAGGCTCAAGGGGGTGCTGAGGGTGGAGGAGAGGCCCCGTCAGGCAACCCCGAAGGGCGTCCCCAGAGTTACGAGACAGCTCCCAGAATCGTCTCCAAAGACGGGGGCACTCGGAGCACCGTGACGACCGCCGGCCCGTAGGGATCTTTTCGCTTGTTTGTCGCGGGACAATTTCGGTGCTATTCTACGCGCCGTATGAAAAAGATGTCCTACGGCAAACACGGGAGCCACGGGAGCGGTGCCAAGGGCGGAGTCCGCACGACCATGAAGCCCGTCTTTGGCGGCACCGCGAGAAAGACCTCTCGGAAGACGAGCGGTCGGTAAGAGACTCGTGCCGCCTGGGGTCGCCACAGGGGCCATGCCGTTCGCGGCGATGGCCGACGCACCGCCCGCACCAGCCGGAGGGGATGACATCTCCGCGCTGATGGGGCAGATCCGGGAACTGGGGGGTCAGGTGGACCAGTTAGCCCAGCAGTATCCGGCCGTGGTGCAAGAGGCTCAGCAGATTCGAGCGATTCTTCGCCAGATGATCATAAAATCAGCTCAGCAAGCGCAGACGGCCACTCCCTCGTCAGAGGCCGTCCCTGTCGCGGGGCAATAGAGGACGAATATGGGTTTCGACGTCAAGGCGTACCTGCTCGACATGGGATTCTCCGAGAAAGAGGCCACGGAGATGGTCCCGAAGTTCGGCGAGGAGGTCGTCAAGAAGCTCGAGACTCAGACTGCCACCCAAGCGACGGCGAAGGCGAAGTTCGACACGGACCAGGAAGCCCTCACGACCGCTCAGGCAGCCCTCAAGACATCCAACGACCGGCTGAACGCCGACATGGCGGAGTGGGCCACCTTGACGAACGCGGAGAAGGCCGCCGACACCGGGCGCCGGGAGGCCCTCGAAAAGTCGCAGGCCGACACGCTCCGGTTGACGCAGACGGTCGAGCGGATCGCGACCGACCACGGACTGGATGTCAAGAAGCTCCTCGAAGACGTGACGCCACCGGTCGAGAAGCCCAAGCCGACGACGACTGAGATCGACACGTCCAAGTTCGTGGGCACCGAGCAGTTGGGGCAGATTGCCCGGTTCCTCATCGACCTCCCAGCCGACTTGGCCTACATCGCGCAGGCGCACAAGGATCTCACCGGAGAGACCCTCGACACCCGCACGATCGTCGCGGAAGTCAAGAAGCGGTCCGCTCAGAAAGACGCGGATGTCAGCCCGGTGGCTATCTGGGAGGAACTCCACGGCATTCCGGACAAGCGCGAGGCGAAGCAGAAGACCGACATGGATACTGCGCTGGCCGCCGCCGAGGAGCGCGGAGCGGAACGTGTGCGCTCAGAAGCCGCGTTGCCGCCGACCTCGAGCCCGGGACGTCATGCACCGATCTTCGGCGTCAAGGGGCCCGACGGGGTGGTCGCGACGCGCACCTCAGCCCTCCAGCGACCCCAGCCAGAAGTCGGAGTCCGATCAGCCGCCGCCGCGTTTGCGACCGGCAAATACAGGGACAAGAGCGCGTAACCGTCATCTAGGAGAAGCACAGTGGCAGATCCCAACGTCCAAGAACTGAATGCGGTCACGCTGAACGAGATTTACCCTCGGACGGTTGAAGACAACTTCTTCCTCGCCACGCCGTTGCTGGCGTACATCCGAGATCACTGTCTCGTGCCCTTCTCGGGGGGGACGTTCATGCAGTCTCCGATCCGGTACGCGCCGCTGATCGGTGGGTTCTACGCGCCGGGGTCCAACTTCAACATCACGAAGCGCCAGACCATCACGGCGCTGAAGTTCGACCCCCGGTACGGCTACGTGTCGATTCCGGAGTTCAAGGAAGAGATCCAGGTCGAGAACAAGGGTCCGCTGGCGGTCGCGAGCTTGCTCGAAGCCGACATGCAGAACGGCATCGACACCGCAAACGCCATCGTGGCCGTCGCTCTGGCGCTGTCTGGTCAGGGTGCGCGTATCACGGCCCCGAACGGCTGGGTCGAGCTCATCAACGACGGCGTCACCCCCGGGTGGGACGGCACCGTGTACACGACCTACGGTGGCCAGACGCGGAACGGTGCGGTCGGGTCGACGCTCAACTCGGTTCCCCAGTGGTGCGGAGACCAGTTGGGCAACGCCGGCACGATCACCTACTCGCTGCTCGAGGAGGGCTACCAGGACGCCTCGATCGGCCAGAAGGAACCCAACCTCGGAGTCGGCAACAAGGCTTCCATTGCGTACATCAAGGAGAAGCTCGTCGTCCAGCAGCGCTTCCAGCAGGAGAAGGATCCGGTGTGGGGCGTCATGGGCTTCCGGTTCAACAACGCGATGATCCTGAAGGACGACTACTTCCCGTCGGCTCGGTACGGCGTGAACGATCCGATCCTCGGGAACTTCCTGACGAGCACGTTCACGTCGCCGGCAGCCCCGGCGTCTCAGTCGAACATGCCCGCGAACGTGACGTGCACGGTGGGCGAGGTGTTCGTCTTCTTCAACACGTTCGACCTGCTCTTCCGGGTGACGGACAACGAGGAGTACGGATTCGGCTTCTCGGGCTTCGTGCCCGCGCAGGACAACACCCGCGTGGTCGGCCAGATCAAGTGGATGGCCAATCTCCAGGGGTTGCAGGCGAGAACGCACAAGCAGTTCATCGGATTTTCCTCGTAGGGTAAGGCGGGACCGGAGACTCTATCTCCGAGGCATACCGCGGGCTTCGCGGCAGTCGAGTGAGGGAGTACTAAGTTATGTGGCAAAGTCCAATCATCCGCGTCACGACCGGTCTGTTGAACACGGTCAACGACGAGATCGTCGGGGGCGCGTCGCAGAGCCTTTCGACCGCCTCGAAGTTCGGGGGACAGTTGGGCAAGTCCATCTGGGTCGAGTCCGACAACATCGGCAAGATGACCGATACGGCGATCGGGACGCTGTTCGCCGGCGGGTACCAGTATGTGAAGTTCGCGGCCGACCTCGGCACCATCGTAGCCGGTCAACTGATGTACTGGGACGAGACGGCGGTCCCGAACACGTTCACCGTCACCGACGACGTGGACAGCACGACGTTCAACTACCAGTCGTTCGCCGGCTTCGCGCTGGGCGTCATCACGGCCGGGTACCACGGCTTCATCCAGATCGCGGGTCTGGCCTCTGGGCTCTACGTTGCCAGCATCACCGGCACGAAGGCGATCGGTCGCCCGGTCATGGGCTCGATTGTGACCTCGGGTCGGATCGATGTCATCGACGCGGCCATCACCGGCGCGACTCAGAACAACTTCCTCGGCTGGGCGCAGTCTCTCCCGACCGACGACACGCTGGGGCAGATCCAGATCGCTCGGCTGTTCTCGCAGCGCGGATAGGGGCACTGACTGATGCAACCTCTTGATTCAAGTCCAGACTCCTTCGGTGCCCACAAAGCATCGATCTTCCCGCATGCCGGGCCGGCCAGCTACACGCAGGTCACGGTCGGGTCCCCGGCGGGGGTCGTCGTCACCGTCGGGGGAGACCTCGTCGAAGCCGTCGAAGCCGGCATGAAGCTGTTCGACTATGTCGTTGGGGGCCTGACCGACGACGGCCTCTACGAGGTGAAGTGCATCCCGGTGTCGGTATCGGGGAGCAGCGGCACCGTGCCGGCCATTCCGAAGACGACGTACCGCCTGATGTGGTTCGTGGTGTCAACGGGCTCAGAAGTCGGCGGCGCCGTCGATCTGAGCGCTTCCATCGTTCGGCTGTTCGCGCTCGGGATCAAGTAGCGGTCCGCCGGGTGCGGACGCGGGAGGTCCCGGCGTGAGTTTTCAATCACTGTCGGCGGAGTTGACCGGGTCGTTGCCCGGTCTCTCCCCGTTCCTGGCAGACACGTTCATCAACCGCGGGTGGCGGAGCGTCCGCGATGCGCGGCTATGGTCGTTTCTCCAGCAGGACGGGGCGATCATCTGCCCCACGCAGGTCGTGGCCGGCACCGTGGCCGTTGTGCAGTTCACCGCGACCGTAACGGCCGATGCCACCGCGTCGGCGGCGCTCCTGGCGCTGAGCGCCACCCCGGGGCTCACGTCGCTGCAGATCCGATTCGGAGGCGCAGGCGATCCCTCGTCAACCGGGCAGTTGTACTCGATCACGTCGGTGAACCAGGGCGATCCGACGGCGATCATCCTCACCCTCAATCGAGTCGTTGTCGAAGTGGACAACGCGACGTCTGGCTATCAGGTCTATCGGGCCTACATTAGGGCTCCGGCCGACGATTTCCTCGCGTGGCAATCCTTCGTCGACATGACGAATGCGTGGCCGCTGGGGCTCAATTACACCTCCACCGAGTTCGACCGACGGGATCCTCAGCGGCAGGCTCAGGGCTGCGCGTACTACGTCGGAGCATACAAGGGGAACGACGCGCTAGAGAACCGGCCACAGTACGAGTTGTGGCCCCATCCGACCGCCGGACAGACGTTCTACGTGCGGTATCGTCGACAGGGATTGGACTTCTCCGCCCCGACTGAGGTCCAGCCCCCGATCATCCCGGATTCGTTGATCATCGAACGGGCGCAAGGCTGGCACGCCTACCCTTGGGCGGCCAAAAACGTCAGCCACATGCCGAAATTGAGGGGGGTGGCGTGGGTGTCCCTCACGGTCGAATCGAAGCGGTCGTACGCGGGACTCTTGCTCGACGCGAAGCGGCAGGACGACAACCAGGAGCTCGACACGGTCTGGGATCGTGGACACGGGCTCCGATCGGGGTATTCTATGGGCGGATGGCGCTTCCCGATCGACGCCAACTTTCTGCAGAGCCATCTGGTGAATTTCTAGGAGGAGTGAGTCATGCACAAGCGACATTCGAGTGGCCCTGGTAGCTCGACCAAGGGCGGCGTCTCCAGCACGATGGCGGCTCCGTTCAGCGGGTCGCCCTCCAAGCGTACCGGGGTGGGCGGAGGACGGTACGGCTCTATTGCGTCGCCGTTCGACAAGCCCCAGGACACCGGTGGCGGAGGGATTCCCACAAAAATGATGGACGGGATGCCCGTCAAGGTGGCCACGCGGGTCACGGCCGGACAGGTGAGCCCAGGCATGAAGGTGGGCCAGTCCATCGGCACACGGCGTTACGCGAAGAAATAAGGGCTGGGGACGGCGGTGGCGCTTTACACAGCCGTCACGCTGACGCAGGCGTTGGCCCTCTTGGGGTCCCGGCTCATGGACCCCACTGAGGTCCGATGGACCGCGCCGGAAAAGACGCGCTACATTCAAGAGTCTCTGCGGACGTGGAACGCCTTGACGGCGTTCTACCGGGACGGCGCGAGCTTCACAACCACTCAAAACGAAGCCTTCTACGATCTCGCGGTCATCGCGCCGACGATGCGACCCCAGACGGTGACCGTCGAGCAGGCGGTCGATCTACTCGTCTACCATCTCCTCGAGCCTGTGCCGGTGGCTGCCGCCTGGGTTGGAAGCGGGCAATTCACCCTCCCGCAGTTGATCGATGCGGTGGAGCAGGTCCGCGATGCGTTTCTCCTCGAGACCGCGGCGGTGATCCATCGGCGCACGCAGCTTGTGGACCCGGTCCCGGCGGACGGCCGGGTGGACATGAGCGAATCGGTCGCCAACGTCCGTCGGGCAGCGTGGAAGACCGCCAACGGCATCATCACGATCCTCCGCCGGGAAGACGAGTGGGGCTTGACCCACTACGCCTCTCGATCGTGGATCACGGCTGGGGCGGATGCGCCCATCGCCTACTCGGTCGGCGAAACACCTCCGCTGGAGCTCCAGCTCGCCCCGCTGAGCACCACAGCCGGAACCTTGGACTTGCTGACGGTGGAACGCGGCCCGGCGCTGACCGCCTACGACACCACCCTGCTCGCGATTCCCGACGACTGGGTCTGGGTCGTCATCTTCGGGGCCCTTGCGGAGCTGCTCAACAAGGACGGCATCGCCTACGATCCGGCCCGGTCGGAGTACTGCAAGGCCCGGTACGACCACGGCGTCCAACTCGCTGCCGCGGCGCCCGTCCTGTTCGACTCACGCATCAGCGGGTCCCCGGTGGAGATCGGCAGCGTGGCGGATGCGGATGCGTACAGCGCCTCGTGGCAGATGGTGTCGGCGGTACCTCGTCGAATCTTGGCAATCGGACAGACGTTGGTCGCGTGTTGGCCACCCCCTGGGGTTCCGGTCGGAGGCGGGGGATTCACGGTGAGTTTCGATCTCGTGCGAAACGCCCCGATCCCGAGCGCCGGCGGAGACTTCCTGCAAGTCGGGCCTGAGTTGGTCGATACCATCTTGGACTACGCGCAGCATCTCGCCCTGGTGAAAGAGGGGGTGATGGCGATTCAGCAATCCTCGAGTCTCCTCGAGAAGTTCATGGAGATGAGCCAGACGGAGATTGCCCTCGAGTGGGCGTCGTCCCCGAACCGCGAAGCCGTGATCGACCAGACGACACAGGACAAGCGTGTCACGCTCTACGAGGAGTCCAACGCCGGGACGATCAACTGACATGGCGACCTACTCGAGAGCGGCACAGCGGTTCTTCTTCACGGGGATTTCGGCCTTTCCGCCTGACGGGATGCCCCCGGGTAAATTGCCCTTCGGCCGGAACGTCCGGTCGTACCAAGAAGGGGTCATCCAGACGCGGGAAGGTCTGACGCCGGACATCGACGCGCCGCTGGGCTCTGCGGTGCACACGCTCGCCCGACTCAACGACAGCACGCCGTTCAACGGAGGGGTCGCCGCCATCCGTGTCATCGGTGCCGGCGCTGCCATCTTCACCGGGGACCCCACCGGGACGTCCTACGCCCAACTCGATACGGGGTACTCAGGGGATCCGCTCTCAACGCTGACCGCGCAACCCCCGCGTTCCCCCAGGCCCTACATCTACGTTGCTGATTCCGACCGTCAACGGAAGTTCCTGTCGGACGGGGCTGCCGTACCGACGGGGATTGCTCAACCGTCGTCCCCGAACACCGAACCCCTCGTCCAGGTCGAAGCCATCAGTACGAGAATCCTGGCCGGCTTGGCCTGGGCCTTGGCGGGCGTCGCGGCCTCCGCTCCGGTGGCCAGCGTCCCGATTCGGATCGACACCGTCATCGGGCAGATTCTCTACGACGACGGGGTCACCGGGTACGCCTCGGTCGCCCCTGACAGTTTCACGGACCTCACGGTCGGCACCCTCCTGATCGTGGGCGGAGAGACCGGGGTTGTCGTGACGGACCTCACGATTGGGGTCGCCTCCACCACGGTCGAAGCCATCATTTACGACTCCGGGGTGACCGGTCCGTGCACGATCCAGCCGGTCGGCTCCCTCGGCACCGGCCAACTTGAGGCGCCCAGTCTCGCGGCCTATCAGCGGCGTTCTCACTTGACGGAGGGGACCCCGTTCGCGGTGCGTCGGGGCGAGGCGGGCGTCCATACGCTCCAGACTGATCCGGATCAGCCGACCAAGCGCATTCGTCAGATGGACTTTCCAGTCAACGCCCTCGTGACGCTCAACGGGGTGGAGACCGTCCGAATTCTGTCCGTCGCTATCGGTCCGGACGGGACCCAGTCGTTTCGGTGCAGCACGGCAACGACGATTGCCGCCGGACACACGATCGAGGGGGTCCCGGGGATCCGGGTCTTCCTCACCGGCACGCACGCCCCAGGCGAGGCCATTCAGAACACCTCGGCCGTCACCAATACCCTGACGTACCCGACGCTCCTGGAAGGCGCGGAAGAAACCATTACCAGGATGACGGGGGGTGTGCAGGCGACCGCTGTGGTCAACCTCTCGCAGTTCAGCGATAGCCGGGCGGTGCTCCCGGACGACACGATTCACGTCGCCGTCAAGATTGACCGCATGACCGAGATCGTGTCGATCCGGGTCTACTTCGATGTCGATCCGGTCACCAACGGTTTCCTCCAGAATTACTACTTCTACGAGTGGAGAGCCTCCGACATCATCTCGGCGATTCAGGCGACCAATTCGGCTGACGTCACGCCCCTCGCGACGGCCCGGGCGACTGTCGTGGCGAATCGACAGTTGGAAGGGTCGGGCGGGACGGCGGTGAGCCGGACGGGGACCACGACCGCGGGGACGATCGCCACGTCTGATACGACCCACGAGGAGAACATCCGACGCCGAACGTCTGGTCTGAGAAATCAGCCGGCCGCAGACTCAGCGACCACGAGCCAACTCGCCCTCGGGAACAACCAGTGGATTGACCTGACGGTGCGGGTCCACGACTTGGTGCACGTCGGCACGTCCACGAGCCGGTCGCTCGCGAACGTTGAGGCGGTCGAAGTCCTCGTGTCAGCCGCCGCCCTCGGCATGACGTCGAGTGGGACGGTAATCACGCCGGACCCGTTGACGGTCGAGTACGGCGACATTTGGGCCGGAGGCGGAGCGGGGCCTGACGTGGGGGATGTCGGAGACCCGTACGTCTACACCTACCGCTACCGCAGTTCCGAGTCCGGAGTGTTCAGCAATCCGGCACCTCCGAGCCGCGGAGGGGTCATTCCCAAGCGCCAAGGCGTCCTCTTGACGCCCGTGGTGTCGACCCATCCGGAGTGCGACAAGATCGACTGGTTCCGGCTCGGGAGCACGTTGACCGGATGGCGCCACGTCGGCACGGGAGAGAACAGCACGACCCCCTACGAGGACTTGGTCACCGACTCGGCGATCGACGGCGGAACGCCGCTTCTATTCGACCAGTTTCAGCCCTGGCCGACACAGGATCTTCCCCGGGCCGGCACATGCGATGTGGCCGGGACCGCGGTCTTCCGAGTCGGAGGTGATGCGTTCGACACCGACTGGGCGCCCGGGTCGCCGCTCATCATCAACGGTCGGGTGGGGACCCTCTATGCGTCCCCGGCCTCCACAGACCTCCTGCACGTCAACGAGAACCTCCTCAGCGGCTCGGCGGTGCCGTTCGCCGTGATGGGGGCGACCAAGCTCTCGCAGAATCTCCGGACGTTCTGGGGCGACTTTCAGAACATTTGGTTCGGGTGCGGCGATCCGGACAACCCCGGGACGCTCTACTGGACGCACGGCAACAACCCGGAGTCGGCCAGCGATGCGTTCGCGCTCCTGGTCACGCCTCCGTCAGAGCCGCTGCAGAACGGCGGAGTCTACAACGTGCTCCCGTTCGTCTTCTCGAGCGAGAACCTGTACGAACTCGTCGTCAGCCAAGGCCCCTTCGGACCGTCGATTCGGGCGGTCCGGACCCCGTGTGGGCGGGGCCTGTGGACGTCGTGGGCCTGGACGCTGGGCGTCGAGGGGATCTACTTCCTCGCTGGGGATGGGATCTACCTGACCGCCGGCGGGAGTCCGGCGAAGTCCATCACCGGACCGGACCTCCGAGCGATCTTCCCGAAAGACGGAGTGCCCGGCGTCAGCATCAACGGGATCCCGGCGCCCGATATGTCGGAAACGACTCGGCTCCGGCTGAGTTACATCGCGGGGTACCTGTACTTCGACTACCGGGCTCTTGACTCCACTGACCGGACGCTCATCTTCGATACAAACGTCAACCGGTGGCTCCTGGACGATTCAGACTTGACCGGGATCACGGTCCGCACCGAAGAGCCTGGGGAAGGCATCTTCAACCAGATCATGGGAGGACTGGACGGGAGGATTTTCAAGTACGACCCGGCGGCAATTCGAGACGACGACACGGACTTGTCGTGGGACCTCTGGACACCGCTCGTCGATCTCGATCAACCGCGAGTCGTCAAGCAATTCGGAGATGTGCTTCTCAGTGTCAACCCCGGAGGATCTGACGGGGGAATCAGCGTGGTGCCGGTCGCCAACGACGCGACGGTCGTGTTAGCCGCCGAAGTCATCGGCGCCGGCGTCAGCGTCCGGACTCCCTTCGTCTTGGACTTGAACGCGGGAGACGGACAACTCGGCCGGAATCTCGGGCTCCGACTATCCGGCACCCTCGTCGCCGCAGACACCGCTCGGCCCCAGCTCTACCTGTGGGAGCCGAGCTTTCTCGCCAAATCGGACGATTCTGAACGGCGAGCGACCGATTGGGACGCCCTCGGCTACCTCGGGGCGAAGTTCATCCAGGGCGTCGTGATCCGCGCCAACACCTACGGGGTTGACAAGACGATCGTGATTCAGTCCGACGGAGCGGTCGATCAGATCACCCTCGTCATCAACCACGACGGCGAATTGACGAAGGAATACCCCAGTACTTCCCAAGCGGCGCCGGGGTGGCCGCCGTTCATCAGCCATATGGTCCGGATCATCGGGCGCGACGACGATGAGTGGAATTTCCTCGAGGCGCGGTTCGTGTGGGAGCCCGCCCCGGAATTGGCGACCCAGTGGGAGACGCAGTTCACCTCCCACGACTTGCCGGGGTACTTTTCCGTCCGGGATGCGGTCATCGCCCATGAATCAGAGGGTGAGATTCGCTTCCGGGTCACATATGATGACGGCGCAGAGACCGACTACACGATTCCGGCCAGCGGCGCGGGGGTGTACAAGCGGTCGTACGTGGTCTGTCAGCCGGGGAAAGGGATCGCCGTGTCGTATCAGCTTCGAAGCGGTTGCCCCTTCCGGCTCTACAAGCGGGATTGTTCCGTGCGCGTCGGACCGTGGGGGGGCACCTCCGGGTACATGCAAACCGTTCCATTCGGAGGCCCGCACAGAGCAGATGGCGCAGCGATCTAGCGAAAGGAACGTAGCATGATTCAAAGTCTCGGGGCAGTCACGGTCGCCGGGTCGGCGGTGCAAGTCACCTCGGATCGAGTCGGGTGCCAGCGTCTTCGCTTTCAGGTGGCCCCGGCGAATACGGGGATCGTCTACATCGGCGTCGAGGGCATGGACATCGCGGGGTCGGGATTCGGCACCGGCGTCCTTGCGGTCCTGCCGATCCCGGTCAGCGCAACCACGGGTCCGTTCGCGTCCTACGAAGCGGTGCAGGACGGGATCCCCGCCGGCTTGGACGCCTCAAAGTTCTACGTGTTCGGAACCGTTCCTGGTGATGTCGTTCTCGTCGCCGCCATCCGGAACTGAGGTCCCACCGCTTTGGCCCGGATCGACGATCGTGTGTCTGGGGTCGGGGCCGAGCGTGTGCGATGCGGATCTCGATCGGGTCAAGCATTCTGGGGCCCGCCTCATTGCGGTCAACACCATGTACCTCAGCGCTCCGTGGGCGGACGTGCTCTATGCTGGGGATCTGAAGTGGTGGGAGTGGCACCGCTGGGCCCCGACGTTCATGGGGCTGAAAGTCACGGCCGACTTCCGCGTGAAGCCGGGTCACGGCGTGCGGACCCTGACGGTGACCGGCGCTCTCGGGCTGGAAACCGACCCGTCCGGCGTCCGGACCGGCGGCGTGGTGGGCAACAGCGGCTATCAGGCCATCAACGTGGCGGTCCACCTCGGCGCAACCGAGATTCTCCTGCTCGGCTACGACATGCAGCCGGGTCCCAACGGCGAGCACCATTGCCATTCGGATCATCCGGACGAGCGCTACGTGGCCTACTCGAGCGCCCTGCCGCCCTTCAGCAGCCTCGTAGAGCCCCTCAAGGCCCGTGGGGTGTCTGTGGTCAACTGCACCCGCCAGACAGCCCTCCACGCCTTCCCTGAGCGCTCCCTGGAGTCCTCCCTGCCATGAAACAGACCATCGAAGACATCTACCAGCGGCATCTGAAGCGAAAAACGGCCATTACTGACCACTTGCCACGGCTCCGGGACCTCGCGAAGGGGTGCGAGACCGTCGTGGAATTGGGGGTGAAACACGGCGCCTCGTCATCGGCGTTCCTTCTGGAGGCGGACCGGGTCATCAGCTACGACATCGCGCCCACCCCCGACGCCCGAAGATTGCAGGAGGTCGCGGGAGACCGGTGGTGCTATCGGATCGAGGACTCGAGAACGGCCAAGCCGGAACCATGTGAGTTACTCTTCATCGACTCACTCCACACGTACGAACAGATGCGAATGGAACTCAACCGGCACGCCCCGAGCGCGGAGGGGATGATTGTCTTCCATGACGTGACGACGTTTGGCGAGATCGGCGCGGACGGAGAAACCGGCCGGCACTCGTGGCAGTACATCGTCGGAGAAAGCGTCCCCGTGGAACACATGGGGATTCGTCCATCGATTGACGAGTTGATGATCCGGGACCGATCCTGGAGGATACTCAAGCGGTACACCGACAGCCACGGACTCTTGGTTTTGTCGAGAGTCTGATGTACGTCAACCCGAGCAAGGCGCTCGCGCACGCGGATCGATTACTGAAGTGGCGACGGGGCGAGACCCCCGCGCCAGTGACGGTCGAATGGGATCTCTCCGCCCGATGTTACCTCGGGTGCCAGAGTTGCCACTTCGCCCACACGCATACCAAGGGCCCGTGGGTGCGACGAGACCGTCGTCTCCCGATGGCGTTCGAGTCGGTCGGGGATCTGGCGGATACCGATCTCGTCCTCCGCGGCCTCTCAGAGATGGCCGAGGCAGGGGTCCACGCGGTCGTCTGGAGCGGCGGCGGCGAACCGACGGTCCACCCGGAGTGGCTTCAGATCATGCGGCAGGCTAGGGCGGTGGGGCTCCAGCAGGGGATGTATACGGCCGGGGGGCTACTGACCGCGGACACCGCGTCCGAACTCGCCGGTCTAGCCCAGTGGGTCGTGGTGTCGCTGGATGCGGCCTCGGCTGACGTTTACCGCTCCGAAAAGGGCGTCGACGGCTTCGACGCGGCCTGCCGGGGGATCCAATGGATCGCGTCGGCGGGTGGGGTCGTCGGGGTATCGTTCCTCCTCCACGCCGGCAACTGGCAGCACGTTGAGGAGATGATCGCTCTTGGACGGCGTCTCGGGTCCCGCTACGTCACGTTACGACCCACAATCGAAACGGCTCCAGATGCCGCCACGGACCCCGTGGGGAGTGAGTGGATACCGGAGGCGCTTCCAGACCTAGAACGAGTGGCGACCTACGCCGACGTTGAGTGCGACCCGCCGCGCTTCGTGGCCTACCATCAGTGGCACGGTCGCTCCTATCAGGTGTGTCACGGGATCAAACTCCACACAACCATTACCCCCGACGGTCGCGTCTGGGTATGTCCGCAGCGCCGAGGGGTCCAAGGGTCGGAGATTGGGGATCTGCGGACCCAGTCGTTTCGGGACGTGTGGGCCCGCCATCCGAGGCACTGGACCGACTTCGCTCAGTGTCGCGTTATGTGTCGGCTGCACTTGGTCAACGAGGTTGTCGAACCGATCTTCCGACCCCCCACCCATGCCGCCTTTATCTGAAGCCGTCCGGCGAAAGCGTCGGAAGCGCATGCAATCGACTCACGAAGCCGTCCGGCGGAAGCAGCGGAAGCGCGTGCAATCGAATCACGAGATCCCCGTTCTGGATCGGCTGACGTTGCGGGCGGTCCCGATTGACTGGTATGTCACACAACTCCAGTGGCGGATCCCGATCGTCCTGTCCCGCTGGAGCGACGGGGAATGGCCGTGCATTCTGGGAGAGGTCGGAGAGAATGTCGACCATCACCCCTATTCGGAGGAGCTCCGGACGGACCTGATCCGTGTGATTCGGGATCGCCCGACGTACACCACGGGCCTCCAGCGGTTACTCGTTCGAAACTGGGGACCAGCGGTTCAGGCGTGGCTCGCCCGCGAGAATCTTCGACCCGATTGGGTGGCGGGCGATGTCTTTCACGACGCCTCGGTTGCCGACCGCCTCGGGCCCTTGATTGAGATTCTGCGTCAACGCGGCGTGATTCTCGTCGGACCGGCGCGGCTGGCCCCCTTGACGATCTTTCCGATTCGGGCCCGGATCGAAACCCCGTTGGTCAACTGCCACACGGAATGGCGACGGATTGTCGACGAGACGCAGAGGGCGATTGGACGGGTCGGCCCCGAGCCGGTCGTGTCGGTCAGCGCGTCCATGAGTGCAAACGTGATCGTCCACTATCTCCACGCCGTCGCTCCGCGCCAGACGATCCTCGACCTCGGATCGCTCTGGGAACCCTACGCGGGCCATGCGATCCGGAAGTATCAGCGAGACATCGTGGCGCGATTGCGGACCCAGGGGGTCGGGTGAAGCTAACGGTGTTCACCTGCGTCTTCGGCGAGACGGATACCCTCAAGGCCCCGCTGTATGTCAGCCCCGATGTCCGGTACGTCTGCCTCTCTGACCGACCCCAGGACGCCCCCCCGTACGAGTGCGTGATCGTGCCGTGCGCCGAGGGGGAGGCCCGGCTCTTGTCGAGGCGCGTGAAGATCCTAGCCAACCATCCAAGTCTGGGGAATCCCGATGTGACGCTGTGGCACGATGCGGCCTACCAACTCGAATGCGACCCCGTCGCGATCGCTCGGGTGACGCTGACCGACAGCAACATGGTGGCGTTCAAACATCCGCATCGGACCCAGATCGAAGACGAAGCCATCGCGATTGACCACTGGAAATACGTGCCGTTGGCGACTATGCAGGCGCAGATAGCCGCGTACCGAGCCGACGGATTCACGCAAGAGGCGATCACCTCCACAGGGTTCTGCGTGAGACGTATGAGGATTCAGGTCCTAGCATTCAACGATCGCTGGTGGGCCGAGGTGGAGAAATGGGGATGGCGCGACCAGATGAGTGTCGACTACGCGCTCTGGAAGACGGGTGTTCACCCCACGTACATCGAAGGCCACTACCGGCATAATCCGTACGCGAAATGGCACAGCGAATAAGCGTCATCACCCCAACGTGCGACCGGCCTGTCGGCATCCGTCTCCTGGAGCGGTTCATGGCACGGCAGACGCGCCAGCCGGACGAATGGATCGTCGGGGACGGTGGGCAAACGAAAGCGCCGTGCACGAGTGGGCAGAGGCACATCTGGGCGCCCCAGCCAGCAGGGAACCTCAACTTCACCACCAACCTCTTGACAGCGGTTCAGGCGGCCACGGGCGACATCATCGTCATCGCGGAGGACGACGACTGGATGTCGCCGTTGCATATCGAGACCCTCGTGGGCCAACTGCAGGCCCCGGGCATCCTCGCGGCCGGAGATGACCTCCAGCAGTACTACCATGTCGGAAAGCGCGTATGGCGGACGTTCAACAACCGCGGAGCGTCCCTGTGCCAGACGGCCATCAGTCGAGAACTGGTGTACACGTTCGTGGAGATCATCGAACGCTGCGGAGCGGGCACGTACGGCGTCGACGGCACCTTCTGGAAGACGATTCCGGACGAGTTTAAGTCGCTCGTGCGAAGCCAAACCGTGATCGGGATCAAGGGGCTTCCGGGTCGTCAAGGGCTCGGAATCGGCCATCGACCGGGGGGTGGCTGGACCTCCGATCCGGGCATGGACAAGCTCCGCTCGTGGGTGGGAGACGACTGCGACCTGTACCGGCACATGGGGATCAACGGGACCCAGGTGAGTCCGCCGCTGTCAGAAATCGTCAAAGCCGTCAGGCGGTGCTAGAATCGTGGCGTTTCACACTTCGGCGGCCCTATTGAGGAGCGGTGATGCAGCTCACAACGAACCAGAGGCGACCGATTACGGTTTCAGTCTTGGGGGTTGACGGCCAGCCCGTGACTCCGCTTGCGCCTGTGGAGATCGTCTCTAGTGACCCAGGCGTGGTGGAGATTGTGGGGGCTTACGCCTACGGTCGATCCGAGGGGCAGGCCACGATTACCGCGACGGCAGACGGCGTCTCGGATTCCGAGGTGATTGACGTGGCGGACATCGTCACGTCGCCGGTTGACCGGGTGGAGTTGACGATCGGCCCCGCCGAAAACGTTCCTGTCGATCCGCCCGATCCTACTCCTGACCCTATCCCACCGCCGACTGACGGCGGAGGGAATACCTATTTCGACGCGCTTGTGTCACGAGCCGACCATTGGAAATCCTACAGCCTGCGGGACCCGGCGCAACTGGCTCGCCCGAACGATGGCGGATATGCCCACGCTAATTCACGGCCCTTGTTCGTGGCCTACGACGCCGACGTTGACGCAGCGAAGGTCACGATCCCGGCGTTCTACGCTGGGGCTGGCGTGACACTGGCGGCTCCGGTCTCTGCAGCCGAGACGACGCTCACGTTTACCGATGCTCTCAGTTCAGATAGAGGCCATGTAATCAAGATCGGCGACGAACTCTTGGCGCAGACGGGGGTCGTTGATCGCTTTACCAGACAGTTCGAGCGCGGAGCGTTGGGCTCTATCGCTGCGGACCACGCGGCTGGCGCAACCGTGTGGGCTGGCATGAACAGTTTAGTCAACATGATTCAACTCCCACTTGGAACGGAGGACGGGCACGCCTATCTGGTGACGTGGGACGGGTTGTGGACGGACAGTTATCTCCCCGTCCGTACGGCGTTGACGAATCACAAGGCGTTTCAGTTCAGCGACGATGGGAATGGCCTCTGGCTTGAAACGCAAACGCGGTTCGACGGAGGGCGCACGAAGGTGCCGGGGTTTGATCCGACACAGCATGTGGCCTCTATTGAAGCCCGCGCCTACGCCGACCTCGGGCCGGGCACGACGCTGGGCGAGCCGATTGAACCCAAATCCGGAACCTTCATTCTCAAGCCGAATCTGTGGACACGGTTCTGGTGGCTGCTTGAGCAACGCGCCAACGACTTCGATGCCGTGAGTTTGTGGGTGGCTGATGAGCAGACCGATCCTGTGCAGATTTACGATCAGCGGTTGCTGGTGGTAAAAAACAGCATCAGCAAGTTCTGGCTGGAGTTCAATACCTCAAATAGTCGTGTCGTTCCCGACCGGGACGATCTGGTGGCCTACGTCCGCAACGTGGTGGCGCTGGTCGACCCGTCAGGCATGCCGGGGTTGCTCGTGAAGCCCGGAGGCTAGACACAGATGTCTTTGAAATACACCGGCTTCACGCGCATCAACGGGCCGACGTGTAACCACCTCGAAATCTCGCTTACGAAGAACGCGGGGAGTTTCACGGTCAGGACGACTGCCTCCGAGATCGATGAGTTCATTGCTGACATCGCGACACTCGTCCCAGGCTTGAGCCCAGACGCCTCTGCGCTGGAGAAGCGCGTCAAGGCGAAGCTGTTTCTGGACCTCGCCTACTACCGCGCCGAAGGGCACACGCTGAATCAGATTCAAGACACCGAACTGGAGGTGCTCTAGTGGCGCTCGTCGCGGTGCCGGGGGGATTTTACTACCCGCCCTATGCCCCAGGCGCGCATGACAGCACGTCGTCAAGTGCGGCGATCGATGCGGCAGATGAGCGGCAAGAGTTTATTTGTGAGGCGTCACAAGCGGGAGAACTCGCGAAAGTGATTTTCCTCACCGGGACGGTCACGACTGGGGCCACGGTTGACGTGAGGCTGGAAACCGTTGATCTAGCCACGGGTTTGGCCACGGGCACCCTGTTGGATACGAACTCAAACGCCTCGCAAGTGATTGATGATACCGATGACAATACCCAGTTCGTGGTGACCCTGACCGCCACCGCGACCGTCACGCAAGGTCAGAAGTATGCCATCGTGATTGTCAACCCCGCCGCAGATTTTGGCAACATGCGATTTCTGGAGTACAACCCGCAGGGCACGAGCACGAACTTTCCCTATAGCGTGGAAGCGGTTGACGTCAAACAACCCCAGTACGCCTGCATGGGCGTGATCTACGATAGCGACGTCTATCACGGCCTCCCCCATTTCGGCTACGTAATCACAAGTTCTCCCACAGCGACGTTTAGTACAGCAACAACGCCAGAGCAAGGGGGGCTGCGGTTTTCCGTACCCTTTGACTGTGTCGTTCGTGGTCTGTGGATCGTTATGGATTCGGATGGCACGGGCGAGATGCGCTTACTTGACGGACCGGATATCGATAACGACATTCTAGCCACGGCGACGTTTGACAACGACGTGCGGTACCTGAATAGCTTTCGTATCCACCATCTGATGTTCGATGGTGACGCTTCCCTCTCTAAGGACACGTTCTACCGTCTGGTGATTCAACCCCTGGATACGAATACCGTGAGGCCGTTTCTGCAGCTGTACAGCGAAGTCGCCCACATGGACTTATCAGCAGGGGGCCAGAACTTTCACTACACCACCGCGAAAGACCCGACCATCGAAGGGGATTGGACGCAAACCCTGACGACCCGCCCTCTTATTGGGCTGTGGATCGTAGAGGTGCACGACGGGGCAGGAGGCGGCGGTGGCGGTGGGGCGCCAAAACAAGCCGGTAGGGGTGGAGGCATGGCAGGGTAATGGATAGAGACCGAACTATCGGGGAGACGTTTTATCTCCTGTTCACTACCCGCGCCTTTGCTACTGGTATTCCTACTGTTCTTGCAGGGACCCCGGGAGTTTCTGCGATTGAAGACAACTCAGCAACCCCTATCACCGCTGGGATCACTCTTGGCGTCGACCACGCTTCTGTTGTTGGACTCAACCTCTTAACGATCGTCGCGACGGTTGGAAATGGATTCGAAGCAGGCAAGGACTACAGTCTGTACATTGACGCCGGAACGGTAGCGACCGTGTCGGTAATCGGTGAGGTTGTAGGAAGTTTCTCGTTGGGTTTGAGTGCAGCCTTTACGAGACTAGGCGCACCGGCCGGAGCAAGCGTCAGCGCTGACATCGCAGCGATTGAAGCACAAACAGATGACATCGGGGTCGCCGGAGCGGGCCTGACAGATTTGGGTGGCATGTCCACGGGGATGAAGGACGAAGTGGAAGTCGAGGCGAACGATGCTCTCGTGGCCCAGAAACTCGATCATCTCGTAGCGGTGGCGGACGCCGACGACCCAGTGGACAACTCGATCATGGCGAAGGTCGTCTCAGCGACCGGAGACTGGAGCCTCTTCGTTCCGGGCACCGACAGCCTGCAGGCGATTCGCGACCGTGGCGATGCGGCATGGGTGACGGGAGCTGTTGCCCCCACCGTCGGAGCGATTGCGGACGCCGTCTGGGATGAGCTGCTGACAGGGTCCTCGCACAATATCGCCACAAGCGCGGGGAGACGCCTCCGCCAGATTGAGGAAGCCTTCGTCCATGCGAGCGGCGTGATTGCCGTGGTCACCGACGGGCACACCTTTACACTCGATGCTGGAGCGGTGGCGACCGCGGATTACTACATCGGGGATCGTCTCCAGATCACCGAAGGCACCGGGGCTGGGCAGACACGGATCATCGTGGCCTACTCGGCGGGTCGCGTGGTGATTCTCGACAGTGACTTCGTGACCAATCCCGACACGTCCAGTCTGTACGAGATCGATGCTGCCGATGTCCATGTTGCGCTGGCGTCGTCTGATTTGGTGGCCGGATTCGTGGCGGTGTTTACCAACACGACGACGATCACGTTGGATGCCGCTGCGGTCGCCCTGGAGGGCTTTTACATTGGGCAGGAGATCATCTTCCCGCACGGATTGGGGATGGGTCAGGCGAGAGAGATCGTCGGGTATACGGCCGGGCGAGTGCTCACGATGTCCCCCGCGCTCGTATCGGATCTCGATACGACGACCGTGTACCACATCAAGGCGGCTGTTTCGATCCCCGAAATTGTGAGTGAGGTCTGGGCGGAGCCGCTGCCGGGGGCGTTTGGCGCTGGCGAGGCCGGCAATATCGTCGCGTCCATCGACACGGACATAACCACCCTCCTAGCTCGCATCACGGCGACGCTCTTCTCGGGCATGACATCGCTTGGCGAGTGGCTCGGTCTCATGGCCGGGAAACAGGTCGGCGATGCCACAGCCCGAACAGAGATCCGGGCGACAGGAGCCGCAGGGGGCACCTTCGACGAGACGGTCGATTCCGAGGAAGCCATCCGGGATCGGGGTGACGCCGCCTGGATCACCGCGCCCAATGATCCGACCGTTGCGGCCATTGTTGCCGGGGTTTGGGGTGAGGCTCTCCCGGGTGCCTTTGGCGCGGGAGAGGCTGGCCAGATCGTCGGGGACAATCTCAATGCGACGGTCGGGAGCCGAGCGACGCAGGCCGACATCCTGTCTGACGCCACACCGTTTGCGGGAGCCAACATCGACGCGGCGATCACGACTCGGGCGACCCCGGCGGAGGTCAACGCCGAAGTGCTCGACGTGCTGAACGTGGACACGTTCGCGGAGCCCACCGGAGTGCCCCCGGCGACGGCAACGCTGGTCGAGAAGATCGGGCGGCTCCACATGGCGCTGCGGAACGGCTTGACCATCACCGCGACGAAGAAGACGTTCCTCGACGACGGCGGTGCCGGCGAGTGGAGCAAATCCCTGGCTGACAATGGGACAACGTACACAGAAGGAGAGGCCGCGGTTCCCTAGCGGCTCGTCTTGGCTATTGACAACGCTGAGAAACGTCGGTCGGCCGCTGGGGTCTCTTTCTGGGTAGTGGGTCCAGGAGTCACTCCAAACGCCGCCCAAGACGTCGAGTGGCGTCAACAGTCGGCGTGGAGCTATAGCGGGATAGCGCCGAGTCCGCCGGGGGCGTCTATTGGGAGCGGCAAGATCGGCATCGGGCAGAAGAAGAGCTTCTCGGACGAACTCATGATCGGCGGAGGGAGTTGGTAGATGTTGCGACCCATCGGCAAAGTGACGGTGCCTGTGCCGACGACGATCGTGCAGGTCATCTCGGTTCTCGGGGTCCGCGACGCGCAACGCGAAGACTCGGTGCATGGCGTGATGATCCAAGCGCTTCCCGGCAACACGGGGAAGGTCTTCATCGGGACCTCTGCCCTCGTGGCCGCGACTCACGTGGGGGTCATCGCGATCCTCGGGGTGCCCACCACCAATATCCTCCCGAGCTTCTCGGCGGCGTTGACGATCGCCCCAAACGCCATCGCGCTCAAGGATCTGTGGATCGACGCTGATGCGTCCGACGACGGCGTGATCGTGACCGTCCTGGTGACCTGATGGGGATGCCCGACAAGAGCGGGACCCTGGGTGTTCACCACGAAGCTGTCTCGCTCGGAACGCCCTTGATGACGTTTGAACCGGAATCGGTACCGCCGCCTCGAGACGTTCAGGTGCCGCCTCCGGCTGAAGCATTCGTGTCGCTCCCGACTGACATCACGCCGATTCTAGTGGCCCTAGGGAAACTCCAGGCCGAGGTCTTTGCGTTGCGCGTGGATCTGAGGGAACGCACCTTGGGCGCTCGGACCCGTCGGGCGTGGGCGTGGGTCGTTCGGACCGTGTTTCGGCTGAGGAGATAGCTCATGTTGTTATTCATGGATGGGGCTAGCCACTACAGCCTCGCTGAACTCGGCGAGAAGTACACGGACAAGTCCGACGCCTTCGTCACGTGGGCGGTGGTCGCCGAAGGGCGCACGGACGGCTGTATTCGTCGAACGTCGACGACGAATGGAAACCAATCGGGGCAGCTCACGGCGACGCCGATCTTTTCGCAGACGGGCGTGTGGTCCCCGACAACGACGGGCGTCTTCGGGTGTGCTCTGAAGATCGACGATCTCAGCCGTCTGGCGGGCGGCGGAGGCGGCTTCAGCGGCGAGGAGATGGCGAACTGCTTCCTGAAGGTCCAGAACGGCAACTGGACGATGTTTGGCCTCCGGATGAACACGAACGGCACCTTCGACCTCCTGGAACAAAAGACGGTCGGTGCGACCACCACCCTGCTCGCGACGAGCATCGGGGGGATCTCCAGCGGATCCTACGTCTACTTGGAGTGCCGCTGGAAGATCGACTCCGGTGTCAGCGGGGAGGTCCAACTCAAGTCGAACGGGAACCTCATCCTGAACTACACCGGAAAGGTCTTCCCTAACAACTTCCCGGTCGGGGCGCCGACGGTCGAGTGGAATGGCATCAAGGTCCTGAACATGAACTCGGTTGCGACGCCGTTCCTGGTCGCCCGAATGTGCGACGTCTACCTACTGGATCGGGTGGCATCGGCCGACGGAGCGAATCCCAACGATGACTTCCTCGGCGATCTTACGATCGCGTACATCAAGCCAGACGGGGTGGGGGCCCAGAGCGGGTGGACTCCGCAGTCCGGGGCGAACTGGACGAACGTCGACGAAGTGCCCCCGAACGACGACACGGATTACGTTGAAACCACAGCCGCGGCGACTCGGGACTCGTACACGTTTGAGGATGTCCTCTCCGACCCGAAGGCGATCCAGGTCTGCAACTACGCCCGAAAGACTGGCGTGGGCGCCGCGAGCGTTTCGGTGATTACACGGCAGTCCGGGGTGGACGACGACGGACCGGCGCAAGGTATCGGGTCGGAGTCATACGAGTACTACCTCCAGCCACAAGACATCAATCCGCACACATCGCTGCGCTGGACGAAGGCGCAAATGGACGCGGGCGAATGGGGACCCCTCAAGGCGACCTAAATGGCTGAGGCCGTTCGGTCGACGCAATTTGTTGTCGAGTACGCGATCACGGCCGAGGCGCCGGTACGACTGACCCAACAGGTCGTCGAAGTCGGGTTCGCCAACGAGGTCCCCTTACGACTGACCCAACAGGTCATCGAAGTGGCCTACGACAGCTCCGCGCCGTTGCGGATCACGCAGTTCATCATCGAGTACATTCCCATCGGAGGGGGTCCTCCTCCGGCCGCGTGTCCGGACATCATCGACCCCGTGGTGGCGGCTCCAGATCCAGGGGTGTGCCTTGAGATTACCGACCCCGCGCCAGACCCAGTGGTCCCCGGGGTATGCCCCGACCCGATAATTGATTAGGATGCGAACTATGAAGCGAGTTTTCTCGGTGGTTCTCGGCATCATCGCCGCGTCGTGGTTCGTGGGGTCGACGGTCCCGACCGCGCAGGTCTTTCCCACCCCCATTACGCAAGCCATCGCGCTCTTGACCACGGGAGTGACAACCTTCTCGATCGTCGGGATCGACGCAAGTGGCTATGTCAACTGGGGGTCGGGCCGTGGCGAGACCGGGTACGGCATCCGTGACAACGCTGGAGTGATCCAGTTCAAGGGGGACGGAGGGTCGTGGACGAATCTGCCCTCCAGCGGCACCGCGCCTGACAACGCCACCTACATCACCCAGACGGCGTCGGCGGGGCTGTCGGCTGAACAGGCGCTCTCGGCCCTCGGGTCGGCCCTGATGGTCAACACGACCGGGACCGGTGTGCTGTCGGCCTACGCGGGAACGTCGTGCACGAACCAATTCCCACGAAGCCTCTCAGCCCTCGGCGCGGCGACGTGCGCGAACGTCGATCTCGTGGCGGACATCACCGGGACCCTCGCTGTCGTCTCTGGCGGGACTGGCCTCGCGACGGTCACGCAAGGGGACCTGTTGTTCGCCAGCGCCGCGAACACCCTATTGGCCCTGGCAAAAGATGCCTCCGCCACCCGGTACCTTTCGAATACCGGGGCCTCAAATAATCCCGCATGGGCTCAGATTGCCCTCGCGACGGGGGTCTCTGGCACGCTCCCTGTGGCCAACGGGGGCACCGGGCTGACGAGCGGCACGAGCGGCGGTGTCCTGGCGTACACGGCATCAGGAACCTTGGCGAGTTCGGCGGCGCTGACGGCCAACGAGATCGTCACCGGGGGTGGCGCCGGGGTCGCGCCGGGGCCGCTCGGGAGTCTCGGGACCACGACGACGGTCCTGCACGGCAACGCCGCCGGGGCGCCCACATGGGGCGCGGTTAACCTCGCGACCGATACCACCGGGTCCGTCACCGCCGCCACCGGCGGCACCGGGCCGACCTCGTACACGATCGGGGACCTCCTGATGGCCACCGGAGCTACCACGCTGTCAAAGCTGGCCGCCTCGACCCTGGGAACGATGCTTCGGTCGACAGGCGCGGGGTCAGCGCCCGTCTGGTCCACGACGATCTGGCCGAATGCGGCCACCACCGGAGACGTGATCTACGCCACCGGGGCGAACACCTACGGAAATCTGACCGCCGTGGCGGCCGGCGCGTATCTCCGATCTGCCGGGGTGGGAGCGGCACCGGTCTGGTCGACGCTGATTCTCCCGAACGCGGCGACCATCGGCGACCTGCTCATGGCGAGCTCGAGCAATACGCTGACGGCCTTGGCTGACGTGGCTGTGGGCCAAGTCCTCATCTCGGGAGGCGTCGGGGTCATTCCCGCATGGTCGGCGACTCCGACGGCGGCGTCCTTCACCGCCTCGACAGCCTTCCTCGGGGCCGGGACCGTGGCCTCAGTGGGGGCCCTCCGCCTCGCTAACAACACCACGATCCGGGCTCGAGACGCTGGCGATACGGCCGACATCACGCTGTTGCAGTCCACCGCTGCGGATCGGGTGAGTCTCGGGAGCGCCGCGGCCACAGGATTGACCTTCACGGGCACCGGCGGCAGCTTGATCTGGGAGACGACGGTCCCGACCATCAGCTCGGGATTTGGAACGACCCCGTCGATTGCCGGTCTGGCGAGTGCCTTCAAGGTGACGGTCGGCTCTGGGGGTGACACCACGGGCGTCGTGCTCTTCCAGACGACATGGGGAACCGCTCCGTCCTGCACCGCCAATAACGAAACGACGGCCCAGCTCGTTCGGGCGACGCCGACCACCACGCAGGTCACCTTGGCCGGCACGTTGGGGGCCTCGGATGTCCTGAATGTCCTCTGTGTGGGCTACTAGAATGCGATTCTCTCTGACACCACTGATGCGCGGCTTCCTGGGCGGCTTCCTCGGCACGGCTGTGGCTTGTCTCGTGATCTACCTCGGATGGATCGCCTACCAGGACCACAAGGCGATTCAGGTGCTCATCCAGGTCGTCACCCAGCAGCAGCAGGCGGCGCAAGAGTCGGGGTCGTGACGTGCCGATTGATCTCCCGCACCTGACCGGCAAGGTCGATTACGACGTCAAGCGGTCGATCGACCTCCTCCGGCAGGCTCTCGAGACGGAGATCCAGCGGCGCGAGGAGTTGCTCGAGGTCGTCTCCGCGTCCCCGACGGCCCTGACGCTGCAGGAGATCCACTCGGCGTTGTCGCCCACCGGGGAACTCCCGCTAGATACGGCCGCCCTCTTGAACACGATTCCGCCGGCGACGACACCCGTCCCCGTGCCACCGGTGCCCCCGCCGCCTCAACCCCCGCCTCCAGACAACCATCTCGACGTGGTGATCCAGGCCAAGGCCGACCTCGTTGCTGCAGCGATTGACCTGAGCGGTGACTGCGGGGGGTTCGAGATCACGAAACTGGTCGCGTGGCGGCTGAAGTTGTCGGAGCCCACGATCGGGTTGCTCTTCAAGGACACCGGGACGAGGTGTTCGGAAGGGGGTATCGACTACTCGATCGACCGGGTGATGTACCAGAACGGCGTGATTGTCGATGTCGTCGGGTCCGCGGGGGTGGCGAACGTCCCCCAGTGGAACGTGGAAGATGCGGTGGATCCGATCCGCTGGCGTGAGCCGATTCAGCCCGCGATTCCGGAATAGGGCAAACGCGGGTAGAATACCCGTCGAGAGGAGCGATGGCTGAGAGTCCGAATACTCACTTTGGTCTGAGCAATCGCGAGTGGATTGCTGCCGGTCTCGGCGGCGCCTCGCTCTTGCCCATGCTCTTCGGCGGCGGGGATGACGGCGTCGAGCGGTCGATCACCCAGCTCGAGAAAGCCACCAAAACCTCCCAGGACAAGTCGGCGAAGTTCGAAGAGGAAGGCGCGGACATTCTCGGGCCCGTCTCAAAGTACCTGAAGGACGTCACCGGGGGGAGTCGGCAAGCTCTTCTCGGGGCGACGGCGCCCGAACGGCAGCGCATCATCGACCAGTACGACACCGCCAAGCGGTCGATCGCGGAGTTCGCTCCCCGGGGTGGGGGGCAGGCGAGCGCGATGGCCCACGTGCTGACGAGAGAAGCCTCGGACTTGGCGACCACGACGGCCAATGCACGCACCCAAGGGTTCGCCGCTGCCGCCACGCTCGGGACCACCTTGCGCCAGTTGGGCGTCACCGAAGACCAGATCGCGTCCGGCAACCTCTCCACCCTGATTCAGGCCGCCCTCGCGAAGTCCGCGCAGGACCAACAGGGGGGCTTCAACCTCGGCTCGGCCCTCGGTACCCTCGCGGGGATCTTCCTCTAGGATCATGGCGAGCGCCGCTTCAGGATTCGCTGCCGGCTTCACGGGAAGCCTCGCCGCCGCGATGGGTGCCAAGCGCGACCGAGAGACCCAGGAGAAGGAGAAGAAGGCCGAGCAAGCCCGAATGGCCATCAACCTCCTGATCAACTCCGGGAGACTCGCGTCGTGGGAAGACATTCCCCAAGAGCTTCTGGACGTGGGATTCGAGGGGCTGTTTTCGAAGAAAGGGAAGGGCGCTGGTGGGGGTCCTGGCGACATGGTCGGCCAGATCCTCAACGAAGCCATCCAGGCGGGCGCCCAAGGCGGCGGAGACGCATCTCCGATGGCCGATCGATCACTCACCGGACCCTTCGGCACCCCAGTGGTCACGTCGCCTCCGACGACCTTCCAGGGCGCCATAGAGGTCCCCACCCCTGTCGCTCCCGCCGGAGCTCCAGGGCCGGCTCCGGGAGCACCCGAGGATATGTTCGGGGGAATACCGATCATGTCTACGGAGCAGGCGGCAGCGCGTAAGGCTGACATCGAGGTTTCAACCCAGTCGTCGATGCTGCAGCGACAGATTGCCGTCGCACGAGACTCAATATTGCCAGCTCTCCGGGCAGTCGAGCCGAATTCCACAATGCGCGACGCTCTCATGGCCATGCGGGTTCCGGTAGACCGTACGACTGGAGCGATCGGAGGTCGGTTCGGCGGCACGATGCGTGGTACCCAGATACCAGAGGATCAAGTCGACATATACGACCGCCCCATCAACCCAGAGTTCTCGTATCGGGTTCAGATTCGGCCGGATGGCGAGTTGGACTATATCCCCACGGCGGGCCCCACGACGGACTTGGGGGATTATGTGGAAAACGCTGCTCGGGTACTCGGCTTCGCTAACTCAGCAGAGGCGGCAGCCGCCGGACGGATGGACGACGTCAACACCCTTGCCGACGAGCTCAGAGAGAGCGCTGGCGAGTCGTCGGCAACCGGGCGTGGAAAGGCCCCTCTCTCAACCCTTCAGAAGTTCAACGCCACTACCGAACTGGCGGAGGTGTGGCGCAAACTTGAAGAACCCCGGAAAGAGATGGAGCGACAGTTCAGCCTCATGGAAGTGGGCCTCAAGCGGTACAAGGAAGGCGATCGAATCGGCGGTTCGCAGGGCGTCTTGGTCACCTTCCAGAAGATCCTCGATCCTGACTCTGTGGTTCGCGTATCCGAGTACGCTCGGTCCGCTGAAGGTCTGTCGATCCTAAACCGACTCCAAGGCGCCTACGACCGGTACATCGGTCAGTGGAACCCAGAGACTCAAGAGTGGGACGGTGGCGGCGCGGGTGTCCCGGAAGCGGAACTTGCCGAGATGGTGGAAACCGGCCGCCAATTCCTTGCCAGCATGGAGCACTGGAACGACCTTGAGCGGCAAAACCTGACAGCGCAAGCGGAAGACGTGGGCATCAACCCGGAGCGCATCTTCGGGTCAGGCGGAGGGGCCGTTGCGCCAGCGGCTCAAGGGGATATTCCGCTCGGTGCCGTCATACGAGATGGCAAGCTCTACATCAACGGGAAGCTGGTTGGCAGCGGGGGCGGCTGATGCCTCCGCAGACGCAAGAGCGTCCAGCGACCTGGGCAGAGATCATCGCTGGACTTGCTGAGGAAGCTGGCGTTCCGGGCCCGTTGGCCTTGGCGGTCGCCCAACGAGAATCCGGTCTCGATCCCACCAAGAAGGGTGCCCTAGACGAACTGGGGATCATGCAGCTTCGCCCGGCGACGGCGACTGAGATGGGCGTCGACATCACCGATCCTCTCGACAATGTTCGCGGCGGGATCCTCTACCTCAAGCAGTTGACGGAGCGGTACGACGGGGACGTTCAGAAGGTTCTCATGGCGTACAACGGTGGGCCGACGGCGGTCGATGCTGGGACGCCAAGCGCAGCGGCACAGGCGTATGCAGAGGCGATCCTGTCGTCGCTCGGAGGGGGCCCAGCGGAACCGCCATCGCCGCCACCACCTCAAGATCCCCCTATCGACCCTGTCTCCGCCCATGATGAGGAGGCTAAGAGGTACCCGTGGTACGACCCCCGCGCATACAACCCCCTCGGAAGCATACAAGCGGCGTCCGTTACGGCAGCGAGAGAGGGGTCGCTTCAAGCAGGGGCTCGGGAGATCCTTCCAGCGACCGGGGCAATTGTCGGGGCCGTCAAGGGTGGCATCATCGGAGCCCCAGCGGGTCCGCTCGGCATCGTTGCTGGAGCTGTGACTGGCGCGGGGGTTGGAGCGTTCGCGACGGAAGGCGTTCTTCAAGGCTTGGAGTATCTCGGCGGGGTATTCGGCTTCACCGAACCGACAGAACAAACCCCGCGGAGCATGGCCGCCGAGATGGGAAGCGCGGCGAATACCGCGATGTTCGCCGAGGTCTTGGGGAGAGGAACGGTCAACGTCCTTACGCCTGTGGCGACACGCTTCATGGCCCCGTTCAAGTCCAAGGTATCTACTTACGCGAGGGAAGCCCTCGAAGAGTTTCCGCCAGATAGTCGCACCTTGCTCCCAGCCGAGCTGTCTGAGTCTCGTTTCCTGAGTGTGGCCTCGAATATCGCTGAGGGGAGCCTCTTAGGCGGCGGCCGTATTACGGGAACAGTTGCCCGTCGACTTGCACGAGCCCAAGAGCGCGTCGCCGAAATCGCGGGATCCGTTGGGCGTCCGGTGTCCACGCACCAAGCTGGTGCGGCGATAGCGCCAGCGCGTCAAGCGCGAATCGAGATGTTTCGTAGGGCGGAGCGGCGCGTGTGGGGGGCGTTTGACGATGCCGCTGAAGGCATCGAAGTCCCAACGCCTCTACTGGACGACTTCATTGAGACCCTCACTCAGCAACAGAAAGGAACGATTCTACCGAACGCCGGGGCCACGGCTGCTCGGCGTGTCGCGCAACTGACAGGGTCGGTGGATGACCTCACTATGGCAGGTGGAAGCCCCTCGGCTTTTGCTCTTATGCCGGCCAGCGTGCAAGAGGCGCTCCTTGAGCAAGCAGGGGGAGGCGTAGCCGCCAAGATTACCGTCGCCGTACAGTTCAGGCGCACGGTCAGTGACCTCGGGAAACTCGTCAGGTCGCTTGAGAAATCCGCGCAGACAGACCCATCGAAGTACAACGCTCAGCTTGGGTTGGCGAAGAGGATCTACGGGTTGGCTCGGCAGGATCTCACCAATGCGCTAGAAGCAGCGGGAGGCGCCTACACCCCAGTCACGCGAATTGTTCGAGGTAGTAATCCTCTGGCGAGTTCTTCGACTGACACATGGTTCGCGGTGGGACACCTTGATGCCAAGAGCGCCGCAGCGCTCAACGATATGTACACTGGCGGGACAGGTCGCGTGGTTAAGGGATATGTCCCCACTCGTTCGATAACCAATCTCTCGGCCAAGGCAACCGATGAATTGGGGAACCGAATCGTAACGATGCCATCGTCTGAGATCGGGTTATTCAAAACAACGGCTCCCCCCTCTGGCGCTTCTGGTGCGGCGAGAGCCTACGAAAGAGCCACCGCCGTCACTCGGGCTGGCAACGTGCGTCTCTTCGATACAGAGGTCATCAAGCTCGCCGAAAAAGCCCCGGAACAGATTGCCCAAACGCTGATGAAGACGAACAACTCGACGACGATTCGGGCGATCGAAAAAGCCGTGGGTCCTCGGGCGATGCAGGGCATTCGTCGAGCATCGCTGGATTCGATGGTCACTATCGATCAGAAGGCCAATACGATCAATTGGGCTGCGTTTGCGACCAAACTCAACAGCATGGGGGACGATACCTTGGGGGCGATGTTCCCGAAAGGACACGCCGCCGCTCTCAAAAAATACGCTCGCCTCATGTTGGACATTGAGGGGCGCCCAGAAACCGGGGTTGGGCGCGTCGGTATCATGCTGACCCAATGGGGAGCGGTGGCCGGGGTCGCGACCGGAAATTTCACCCGCGCCGGGCTCGGCATTCTGTTTATTCCTTCAATAATGTCGAAGGTCATGGCGAGTCCAGCCGGACTCAAGTGGCTGACGATCGGTCTCCAGGCCCCGGCCGGCAGCGCTCAGGCCGTCAAAGCGGCGGTGATGTTGACGGCGTTCCTTCGGCAGCAAGACCAGCCGGTGGCGAGCCACGACCAAGATGGCGGCGCGTCCCAATGAGCAGGCGAGGCCGGTGGCGATGACCGATACCGAGGTGCAGGCGGTTCGGGAAGAACTGCGAAATGGGTTCGACTCGGTCCACCGGCGGCTCGACGATCATCGACAAGTGTCGGACACGCGCCATGCGGAGATTCTCGACAAGTTCAAAGAGAGCAACCGGAGCGTGGGGAAGGCTCATGGTCGTGTCGCGAAATGCGAAGCTGAAATTGTCGAAATCCAGACATGGCGCAGCGAAGCCCGGAGGCATATCCACGAGTTTCGGGGCACCCTCCAGAAGCACGTTATCGAGTGCGAGCCTTCAGCCATCGCCGGCGCCAGCCCCGCTCTGACGTGGCAGAACCTCTGGTGGTTGGGAGTGGTGATAGCCGGCACCGTCACGATCGTCCTGAGCATCCTTGGATTCTTCGGGAAGCTGACGAATGCCAGTTGAGGCGCCCCTTCGCTATCGTCTCCAGCGCCGGCCGTCCGGGAGCGTGTCGACGATTGGCGAGGTCACCGTCAACGGGGAGCCCTACTGTTTCACGGTCGAAGACCTCGTCCGAGAAATGCCCAACGTCTCGGTCGCTGCGTGGAAGGTGAAGGGCGAGACCGCGATTCCTCAAGGGTCATACCGGGTCATCGTCACCGAGTCGAACCGCTTCGGACGCCCGCTTCCGCTCCTCGTTGACGTGCCGTTTTTCTCCGGGATCCGGCTTCATCCGGGGAATACCGCGGAGGATACGGAGGGGTGTATCCTGCCCGGGTCACGAGAGCAGAACGGCATGGTGTTCGACAGCCGGGGCGCGATGAAGGTCTGGCAGCACGATATTGAACTCGCCCTGCTCGCCGGCCGGGAAGTCTGGATCGACATTCTGAACGCGGAGGTCTAATGCTACGCGGGCTGACCTGGGGGTTGCCGGAGGCGGAGTTCCTCGTGGCGCACGGCGTCCAGATGATGCGGAAGCGCCTGCTGCCGGTCGTCAAGGGGTACCGGCACTCGGACATGGGCTTCGGCCCCGAGGTCCCGGCAGATGTCAAACGCAAGGTCGGGGCGATGGAGGCGAGCGGGATGCAGCCGCTCTATATCGCGACCGCGGACACGTTGACCTACTTACCTGAATTGGCGTGGGCTGAGGCGCTGAGTGAGCCCAACCTGGGCTGGAGTGCCGGGACCTACGCCCAGTACGTCGAGCCGATGGTGGCTGAAGCGAAAGGGCTGAACATCACGCTCTGGTGCGGGAGCGTCGCGAACCTCTACACCCATGACCTGAAGTGGTTGAAAGAGGTGCTCGACCGGGTGCCTGACATCTCACACGTGGCCGTCCACCGGTATCCAGACAGCGATCTCAACCCGGTGGCCCCGAAACCTCGTCATGGGTCTCGCGAGGCGGAGATGGAAGCCTTGCTGCAGGTGATCGGGAAGCGTGCGTGGATCTGTTCGGAGTTCGGCTACCACGGAGCGCCGAGCCCCGGGCTCACCGAAGAGGAGCAGGCCGATCGGATCGCGTACGACTTCGACCTGTATGAGCGCTACGGGGCCTCGGCAGCGGTCCTCTACCAGTACCAAGATGCACCCGTCGGGGCTGAGGACTACGATGACCCGATCGCCCGGTACGGGCTTCGCACCGCGGAGGGCCGGTGGAAGACCCCGATCCTGAAGGTATTCGAGGAGGCACTGTGAGGACCCAAATCGTCGGATTCTTGATGCTGTTCGCGCTGGCGAGCTGTGCGCCGCCGACCCGACCGCCCGTTCCTGTTCCGCCTGATCCACAGACGTGGCCGTTGTCGGCAAGCGTCGTGGCCTTCGAGACCGGCACCCTCATTATTGGGGCCACCCTCACGATCTCGTGTCCCCCGGAAGACTGCGGGACCAACGACGGCCAGATCCGGATCACGGGTCCGGATGGCCGGGCGCTGTTCGAAGCGCTGCAGCCATCGGGCTTCACGTTGTGCGCCGGCGCCGAGGGGTTCATCGACTCCTGTGTGGGGGTGACCCTCACAGCGGCCCGTGAGGTGCCCTTCCGACTCCTTCCGGGAAGTGACCCTCCCCCGGGACCGATCGACCCCCCAGCGGTCTTGTGGCCAGCCATAGGCGCTTCCTACTACACGTCGTTGACGGACCCTGACCTGGACCTGGAGGTCTTTGCGGCCTTCTTCGAGGACGTGGGGGTGGCGTGGACTCGGGTATGGCTCCTTGACGCCTGGGCCTTGGGAGAGCGCCGGGCAGACGGGAGTTTTCTCGAGGGCCAATACGACGGACGCATCCCGGTCCAGCGTCAGCCCAACGGCCAGTTCGACTTGGACCAATGGAACCCCCAGTACTTCACCCATCTTCGGCTCTACACGGACACCCTCAACGCCCACGGGGTCTGGCCGCAGTTCACGATGCTGGAGCTGTACACGTGGAGTGACCGCAAGGCGGACCTCCCGTTCGTGCCGAGCGTCACGCTGAATCCCTACCGGAACAACTCCAATGGCGTGAAGTGGGGAGACCCCGACGATCCAACGTTCTTTACGTTGCCGGACGAGTGGCTCTCGGCGTTCATCTGCAAGGTGGTCGACACGCTTGAGGGGACGAGTTACGCCTTGGAATCTGGGAATGAGATGCCGGAGAAGGGTCTCAACTTCCGGCTGGCCGAGCAGTCTCAGTCGTGCTCCTACGAGGGCACGATCACCGTGAACCGCCAGATCGATTCGCCTGGGCAGTACTGGAATATGGAGGTCGGAGGACCCGTCTTCAGCCACATCTCGTACCACGGGAAGCTGGACATCAGCTATCTCGACGAAGAGTTCCCAGAAGAGGCCGGCGCCGGTCGTCCGACGACGTTTCGGGAGGCGTGGACGCTGTATGAGCCCTTCCGTGTCATCATCTCGTCAGATGGGGGCGGCGGGAATCCGGACCTTCAGCCCGACCTGCTCGTCGTGGCTCGGGATGCGCTCGCCCGTGGAGGTAGCTACGAGCACCAACTGGCGCTCAAGCGCAACCGCTTCTTCGGAGACGGGACGCTTCGCATGGAAGACATCTTGCTCGACGAGGACTTTCTACGGGCACTGACCGGACGGTAATGGAGGGGGTATGAACAAAACGACGTCGGGCGGAATTGCCATTGTCGCGCTCTTGCTGTTCCTCGCGAGCGGCGCAGAGTTCCTGATCTCGGACATCGGGAAGACCCCGCTACGCGAGTTCGTCTGGACGGGCGAGGCGCTTGGGCATGTCCTCGGAGGACTGGCGACGGCGCTCGGGGTGGCCTTTGGTGTCCGTGGTTTCGCGGTCGCGCACAAGCGGGAAGTGACCGGAGCACACAGCCGGGAGACACTGACCGGCAGAAAGAAGGGCCAATGAGACTCATCTACAGCCGACGCACCATTCTCGCGCTCGTGACCCTGGTCCTGGGTTGCCAGATGGCGGTGGCGTGCGCCTCCGTCCCGAAGAAAGAACAGGCCACCACGGTCCTCCAGGCCGTGCACCAGACCCTTGCGGACCTCCAGTCGTCCGAGATCACGCTGTTTGAGAGCGGTCTCGTGCCGTCGTTGACCGAGGCTCGACACCGGGAATTCCACGGGAAACTCGCGGACGCCTTCAAGTTCGAACAGCAGGCCGCCACAGTCCTCCTCACGTGGCGGGCCGGAGATCCGACACCCACTGGCCTTCGGGAGCTCCGAAGTGTCATCGGCGAGATCGTCGAACTGATCGGAGGATTCAATCCGAGCGGGGAGGCCGCCACCGTGATCGCGTACGCTCGGGTGGTCCTGTCCCAGGTGGGGATTTTCCTCGAGCTCACCGAGGGAGGTGAGTAATGCCGGCAGCAGTCTTCACCCTGACACCCATCGAACTTGAGGCGTGGATTGCGGTGGGGCGCACCCTGCTGATTGCGGGCCTCGCCACCGTGCAGTCGATTCGCGCCTTCTTCCGGTCGCAGGGTCTCACCGACGAGGAACTCAACCGGATTCTCCAGGCGTTGTCGGACGACGCCGCCATCCGGGAAGCCCGAAGCCGAGCCATCGCGGCCGGCGAGCCCGACCCTGGCCTACCGGCCTAGCTGTCGCTGAGGGGGCTCTCGCTGGGACCGTTGTCCACCACCGGACACGGGAAGAGGGAGTCCCCTCCGCACACCCCACCACTCGCGGTCTCTCCGATTCGCACCCCCTACATCTAGGGGCTTGTGTCAGATACTCAGCCTAGCGTATGCTGTGCTTCCATTTGAAATGAGTAGAACCATGATGCTGGATGATGTCCTGAAGCGACTCTCGCGACTCGTCAGAGAACATGCGACCCAGCGGGATGCGGCCTACCGCATCGGCATTTCTCCCCAGTACCTCAACGACATCCTGCAGCGGCGTCGGGACCCAGGCCCCAAAGTGCTCAAGGCCCTCGGGTTTCGGTTGCTCCCCCGGTACGAACGGATCCCTTCACAAAGGAGTCGACGATGATTGACCTAGTCAAAGCGGAATCGCGCCCGGAATCCCGAACGCTCGTGGCGCTCACGCCGGCTGAGATGCCGTTAGCCCAAGCCAAACTCCGGGACTGGTGCGTCACGAAGGTCAAATCGGTGAACGCCGAGCTGTCTGACTTGAAGGACAGTCTTCTAGTCGCCAAGTCGAACCAATGGCAGACCCAGAGCTTGGGGCGTGCTGTCAAGAAAGCGGAGAAACGAGTCACCTACTACCAGAAGATTCAGGCGGCCGTGGAAGCTGGCTACCTCATCGTGCCGAACTTCGACGTTGAAGTCATGGCCGTTCGAGTGGGTCGAGAGAAGCCCAAGAGGCTAACGGACTCTTACGAGAGCGCGAAGATCACCACGGCCACTCCCGACGTCTTGCCGGCTGGCGAGGGTCGGTATGTGGATGACGATCAGGTATTTAGGGACCTCTCGTATGAAGGACCCGACCCGGATCGTCCTGGCAAGATGAAGAAGATTGGGCATTTTGTCGTGGAGGAGTACGACGAGGAGCCTGACTTTCCCGTGACTGCGGTCCATCCGTCGGTGATGGACGCAACGGCGCGGGCGATGGCCTTGAAGGTGTTCGACCGAATCGGAGTGGTAACCGGTCGCAACGCAGACCCGGTCGTCTTGGGACAGATCATCAGCCCACGCACGATCTACGTCCGATGGCCCGTACTCGTCAGTTTCTTCGTCGCGTGGTGGCTCGATCCCGAGACGCTGTGAGATGAAGACCGTCCTCGCGCTCGACCCCGGGACCACGCACTCGGCCATCGTCAGCTTCGATGGAGCTGTTGTTCGAGGGGCAAAAACGAAGCCGAACCTCGAGATATTGCAACTGATCCACGACACGCTGGAGGACACCGACCCCACGGAGATCATCCTGGCGATCGAGAAGGTCGAGTCGTTTGGCATGGCGGTCGGCGCGACGGTGTTCGAGACGGTGTTCTGGGCCGGCCGGTTTGCCCAAGCGTGGGCCGATATTGGTGGACAGTTCACCCAAGTGGGTCGCCGAGAAGTGAAACTCCACCTGTGCGGGTCGGCTCGAGCGAAGGACACGAACGTCCGGCAGGCGATCCTCGATCGGTTCGGCCCAGGTAAAGAGAAAGCGGTCGGCCTGAAGGCGACACCGGGACCGCTGTACGGCCTCAAGGGGCACGAGTACTCGGCGTTGGCGGTGGCGTTGACGTACTGGGACCGGAGGAACTGGAACAAGTCGATCGCGGAGTTGAAGGACGGGGGATTCTGATGGAGTTCCATCGAGAGGTTCGTTGCGAGGCTGGCTACGATCACATTCGGTTCGTCTGCAGCTCAGCCAGCCCACGTTGTTTCCCTGGGTCAGGCGGATCGCATGGTAGGCATGGCCTTCAGATTCGCTGGATATTGAAAGGCGACGATGGGGCGGTCCAGTTCCTACTGATGACTGGCTGGACACCCGTTCCGAGCGACTGGGATAACTCAGACCAGATGGCTCCGCTGCCTGCAGATTTGGGCTACCACTCTAAGCGCCCGATGTTCGAAGGCCACAAGACGCAAGGCCCCTGTGATTTCATCGGCGGGGGAGAGTGCTACTACGACGGCTCTGGTCTCAACGCCTCAGATGCGTTCACGGTCCTCTGCAATGAAGGCAGCGACGGCCTATGGGTGTTCCTCGAGAGTTACTACGAAACGGTCTTTGACGGGGTGCCGTACCCTTCGGCAGCGCCTTACAAGTGGGATCGCAGGAGCGAGCGACGTGGGAACAAAGCGTAAGGGTCTCCCGGAAGTCTGGCCGTCCGGCTTGTCGAAGTGGCTGTCCGGGGAGCAGACATGCGGATTCGCCCTCTGGCTGAAGGCGCACTGTCGGACCTTCGACAAGGTCCCGAACACGTTCGATTTCGCACGGTGGCGTGTCGAGCATACGGCGCTGCTGACGGCGGTGCGACAACGCTACGAGAAGGACGGCTGGAAGGTGTCAGTTGAGGACCAGAACCGCTTCCGGCTGAAGGGGAAGATTGCGATCCTGAGCGGGAAGCCGGACTTGGTGTGCCGGCGCAGGAAAGAGACTCGGGTCGTGGATGCGAAGTCCGGGACGCCTCGGGACGAGCACGCGATCCAGGTGGCGACGTACATGGTGGCGTTACCGCTCGTCTGGGGGCGTCCAGGGCTTTACGTGACCGGCGAGGTCGCCTACAGCACCCATGTTGTTGACGTGGGAGCAGAGCGAGCGGTAGAGCTGCAGCCACGCATCTTCGAGGCCCTTCGGACGATCGGCGCCAAGACGCCGTTGCCGGCGGTCCCGAGTCCTCGAGGCTGTGCATGGTGCGACCTTGCGAAGTCGGAGTGTCCGGATCGGATGGAAGACGCGCCGGAGCCAGCGACCGAGACGGAGGCGTTCTGACGGTGGCCAACAATAGGATGTTTCTCCGCTGCTCCGAATGCGACGAGCAGTTTTTCGTCGCGAAGTACTACCCCTCGCAAGGGTGGTACCTCAACCGATCCGACGAGCAGCTTCAGGAGTTCGGTCCCGACTTGGATCGATGGCTGGACCTACACAAGCACGGGTCCATGTTTGGTGTCGAGATCCACCTGTTATTGGAGATCAAGCCGAAGCTCGAGGAAGAGCTTCCGCCTCCTTCGTCTTCTGAGGTTCGAATCTCGGGGTCCGGGAGGGCGCTCCTAGTGGTATCGGAGTCGAGGGCCTGCCCGGCGTGCGGGGCTCTAGGAGGGTGTCTACATGGCATCCCAGCGGCGTGGGGCGAAGAAGAGTGCGGAGTCGCAAGAGCCGAGTACCTCGGCATCGATCGGGGACTGGTTGGAACCCTTTCAGTGCGCCAATGGTTTCGACGGATGAGAGCCGCCGACTGGGAACGGGACCCGGATCAACTATTAGCCGTGCAGTCGTTTCTCCGAGAGGGCCGCTGGCCTAGGAAAGACACCTTCGGAAACATCAGCGTAAGAGCCAACAGTCTCAGGGAGCACATGAGTCGATGAGAACCGCGGACAAGCAAATGCTCGTCAACGCAGCGAACCGGGTCTTGGCGAAGGCGATCGATGGCGGTCTGAACGTCGGGGTGCATAGCGCCGAGTCGATCCTCCTGCTCGGCATCTACGCGAGGCTGGCCGAGGCGTTCACGTCCGAGACGTTCGATGTCAAAGCGATGCGAGCCAACCTGCACGCGACGTTCAATGGGGGTTGGCGCGATAAGGATCACCTTCGAGCGTTTCATCACGGTATGGATGCCGTCTGCAACGTCCTGGACGCGCACCAGAACGGCGAGCAGACCAACTGGATATTGCCCCGGCAGCCAGAGGCAACGAAGGAGACACGATGACCGACGACCAGAAACCCAGCACCGCACTCATCCCTCGGCCCCCGCGGTCATTCTCCCTGCTCCCGTCCACGTTGGGCGAAGCTCGGGAGATGGCGGAGATGATCGCCAAGTCTGCGTTCGCGCCCAAGGACTACAAGGGCAACCCGGACAGCGTATTGATTGCGATTCAGATGGGGGCCGACGTTGGGTTGAAGCCGATGCAGGCGCTCCAGAACATCGCGGTCATAAACGGGCGACCGTGTATCTGGGGGGACGCGGCCCTCGCATTGGCCACGCCGGCCCTGGAGCGATGCCGCGAGACGTTTGAAGGGGAGGAAGGCACCGACGGTTTCACCGCCGTGTGTATCGTCAAGCGCAAGGGGTGGCCCGACGAAACTCGCCGGACGTTCTCCGTCAAGGATGCGAAGCTCGCTCGTCTCTGGAAAAAGGCGGGGCCGTGGGAGACCTACCCGAAGAGGATGCTCCAGATGCGGGCGCGGGGGTTTGCCCTACGCGATGCGGCCTCGGACCTGTTGCTCGGGTTGATCCTCGCGGAAGAGGCGACGGACTACACCGACACCATAGACGCCACGGTCATCCAGGTCGAGGGTCCCCCGCCTGTCCTGGAGCGCCTGGAGAAGGTCGAGGACGCCGTGCGCGAGTCGATCGAGAAGGGCTTTGAAACGCTGTCGATGAGCGAGGGCGCTCGGCTCGCCAAGCTGAACGAGTACCTCCTCGATCCTCCCGAAGGGGAGGGCAAGACGGACATCGAGGTCGGGGCCAAGGGGCTGGTCGACTGGTTGCGAGACGAGTACGCCAAGCGGAAGTTCGGGCAGCCTCGGGCTCCATCCGGCAACAGCGAGAAGCCGAACGCGAAGCCACCCGAGCCCAAGGTCGCCACGGGACCAGGGCCGAAGGCTGACCCACCCACCCCGAAGGCGTCGACAGCCCCGGCGGCGGAGGACATCTTTCCCGCGAAGGGATCTGAACTCTTTTAGGGGCAGGTTCGATGACAGAATCCATGACGGTCTACCGGCGGTCGGAACTCGAGGCGGTCGCAAGTGGTTGTCTCCACCGATATCGAAAAATCTGGATCGACGGGGTTGACGACACCTCGGACCCGGCCATCGTCGGCATCTCTCTCCACCTCATCAACTACCTGTACGTGATGTCCCTCGTCGAGGCGAAGACTCCACAGGACTCGGAGCTGGCGTACGATGCCTTCATCAAGGGCGTGGCCCAGTCCCAAACGCCCAGCCGCCTGATTCCTGAAGTCCGACAGGTCTGGGAGTGGCACGCCGAGCGGTTCGAACTCAACCTCGAGCAGTTCGTCACGGCGGAAGTCCGAGAGGTTTCCGGGGCCGTGACGTTCACCCCCGACCTCGTGACCGTGAATCCGACGCTGAACGAACTGGAGATCCACGACTTCAAATTTGGGTGGCAGCCTCCGATGTCGGAGGAAGAACTGAGGGCTCTCTTTCAAGCCCGGGTCTACGTCCGGTACGGGAAGGACCGGTGGCCTAACTTCTCGAAGTATCGGTTCACGCTCCACGCGGCTCGGTTCAACGTCACCGTTTCCGTCGTCTTCACCGAGACGGAATTGGAAGAGATCGAGCGCGAAGTTCTGGCAGCCATCGCCGCCGTTGAGCACGCCAAGTCAGTCGATTCGTGGCCGGCCGTTCCTGGTCCGTCGTGTCGGTTCTGCGAGCTCCAGTGCCCGGTGGCTGAGGTCCCGGCGATTGTCCCGAAGCGCCTCACGTTGCCGGAGCAGGCCGAAGCGGTGGCGTCGTGGCTGCTCGCGTCCTCAGCGGTCACCAAGGTTGCCAAGAAGTCGCTGAAAGCCTACTGCTCGGCCCACGGGCCGGTGTCGGTCAACGGGGTGGTGTTCGACAACCGGAAGACGACGACGCGGCAGTACCCGATCGACGAGGTCTTGGAGGTGATCCGACTGCGGAACGTCCTCGGGGCGTTCACCGAAGAGGGGTTGACGATCTCGCACAGCGCTCTCGCGAAGCTGTTCAAGCGGTTTCCGCAACTCGAAGAGGATCTGAAGCCGTTCGTGCAGTCGAAAGACGGGTACCGCTTCGGCCAGAAGGACGAGGACCGGGACGGGAAGGGGTGAGGGGATGGCGCAGACGAAAGCCACGCTGTTTACAGGATACGAGTTCGGTCGTGCGGTTATGGGCGTGTTCGATGATGATCCGGCCCTAGCCGACATGCTAGAGCAAGCTGCGCGTCAGGCTCGGACGATCGTAAAACTCCGAGAGCGCATGCAGGCCAGGTCCAGCCAGTCGCCCAACGGCGCGTATCGATCCGCGCACGTTGAAATGCTCGCCAAACTCGACGAGTGGGAAGGCCCGCGATGACGGCTGACGAGATCCGGGCGAAGGCAGAAGCGGCCGTGAAGGAGTTCACGGTGGCCCTGGACATGCTAGGGGCGCCCGAGACACTAGAGGGTGATCCCCTACGTCTCGTGGAGGCTATCGTGACGGCGTATGCGGGCACGGTGTATCCAGCCTACGCGGCGTTATCGGCTGAGAAGATCCGGGAGAAGCTGACGGATGGGGAACTGTGCAGGATTTTGACTCCCGTGGTGACTCTTAGCTTGACTCGCGGTGAGTGTGAAGATACGCCAGACGGCGGGTTAATCCATACCGGCGATTTCTGGTGGGACTTTAATCGAGAAGCCTTGCGCGAGGGCATCGTGGCGGTGTTGACGGAGGGGACGTAGATGGCTGAAGACCGGCGCTGGGCAGTTCGCGTGACCTACGCCGATGGCGACGAGGCGTTCCTGCGTCACGGGGCCATGATCGGGGAAGGGCCACTCGTGCCATTTAGGACTCGTGAAGCTGCGGCCAAGCGCGCCGAAGAGTTGAGGCCGGGGCTCAACGAGGACGATGTTGTAAGCGTCGTGAGGATAAAAACATGACTGAGGACCGGCAGAGGCTCGTCGATAGGCTGATGGCAGCCCAACTCGATCGTTCGTGGTATGACGGCTCGCGGCGTCTCTCAAACATGGACGTGTGCGGCTTGATCGACGCGGTGGATGCTGCGCTGGCCGCCCTCTCGGCTGAGGCCGCGCCCACGCCTAAGAGATTGTTCCCGATTCAGGACGGCCCGGCTATTCCGTGGGCGGTCATCGCGCCGTGGGACAGGCAGGCCATGACGAATCACGGCGACCAGAACCTCAAAGAGCTTGCTCGCCGCGGCGGTCTATGCGTCACAGAAGCGCTATGGGTCTTACGTGGCGTGCGCCGAAACGATCGCGACCCAGAGTCAAGGCTGCTCGCTGATCGGATAGGACGGCAGACACACCAAGAGGCCATCGCGGAATTGCTCAGTCTGGTTCAGGAGCGACAAGCGGCCTCCCCGGCTGACGGGCTCGACCGGGAGACGCTGCTGAAGGAAGCCGCTGACGTGATGGAGGGGTTGCTGTATCGGTTCATTGAGCCGGTGCTGCCTGGTGAGTCGGAAGGGTTTGCCCGATCTACGCGGGAGTGTCACGCCAACCTAGCGCGTTGGACCATCAAGGCGCTGCGCGACCGCCAGCCCGCCGAGGCCACCGGGGAGGGCGAGTGAATGCGGATCAGAAGGTTTGAGAGACCGGGCCGTGAGGTGAAGACGCCTTGTACTGGATGTCCATGTCACGAGTCGGGAATAACGCTTGGAGACCCTACTGATGGGACGTGCCCAGAGTGTGGGTGTCCGAAAACCGTTGAAGCCTTCGATCGGATGGCGGGGAGGGCGAGTGATGGGTGAACGCCCCTATACGCCAGACGAGCTGCGGAAGCGGTCAGTTGCCGTGCATCTAGCAATCGACGCGACAGAGGTCGCTGACGAAATATCTGGAATCCTTCTCGACTACGCCGCCGCCGAGGAGGGGCTGACGAAGCGATGCGCGGAGATTCAGAAGCGACTTGATTCGGACAATCGGCTCATTCACGACAATGCCAGGATTCAGCGTGACGAACTGAAGGAGTTCGACCTCTGGCGCGACCCCGATGGAGGGAGCAGGTGAACATTCCAACTGAATGGGTAGAGTTCGCTGTAGTGCTGGGCATGGCGTTCGGCTTTCTGTGCGGGCTTCTAGCGGGCAAAGGCCGTGGCCGATGACTGACACGGAGCGCCCCACGGCGACGGCCCAGAAGATGTTCGCCGAGTTGCAGGCGCAGACATGGGATTGGCAAAGGGAAGAACTCGTCTCCCGCTGGGCCGAGGAGAAGGACGCGCTACGCACTCGCGCTGTTATGGCCGAGCAGCACAAAGTCCTCGACCGTCTCGGGAAGTCCTCGTATCAGGAAGTGATCGAAGACGAGCTGCGAACCAAGGTCGCTGAACTCGAACTGGAGTTGGAGGCGTTGCGAGATGGCCGTGTGACGGTGGGGACTGACGACGCTGTAGAGGCAGCGGTCCGCGTGCTTGGCGATCACGACATGCTGGAAGAAGCTGACGAACTCGTGCGTCGAGCGCCAGTCAGTACGAGGGCCATCGAGAGGATGCGCGATCACGTTCACGCCCAACGACCGGAGCCTCACGCTGCGCGGCCTTCTGGCGACTTCGATGAACTACTCAGACAGCTACTCCATGTTTCTGGAGCCCAAGGGGAAGCGTTGATCTTCGAATACTCGAAGCGGCGGGCCGGTCGATCACCGGGGAAGGGGGAAGCATGACGACGTGGACCTTGGGCGGCAAGTGGTTTCGCTTGCTGGACCTCGCGAAACTAGTCACGCGAGACAACTTCACGGAGAGCGGTACCGGCACGGACTATCTCGCACGGCTGAAGCTGATGGCCGAGAAGGGGGAGACGTGAGCTTGACGACAGACGTAGTGATTTTCAGGCTTCGCGATGAAGTTGCCCGCCTCACGCGGGAGCGGGACGCCGCCATTGAACGCGCCAACACCAACGCGGCGATGGTCGAAGCCTTGAAAGCCGAGATCGACGCAGCATGGTTCAGCATCGACCACGGCTGGGACATCGAGTCGCGGGAAGAACTGGAGCGTCAGTCGAAGACGAACGGCTTCAAGTACGGGCTCGCACAGGCTGTTCACCATATGTGGAAGCGCCCGAGGCGGGCACAGGAGGCGCGTGATGGGGAGTGAACCTCAGCGAGTTCAGCTTCGACGGACGAAGGGCTGGCGGATGCCGTCGAACACCGTGAAGGTGTCGCGCCCAACGGTGTGGGGGAACCCGTTCCTGGTTGGCGATCGGTTCACGCGTGCCGAGGCAGTGGAAGCCTTTCGCCGGCTCGTCAATAGAGACACGAAGTATCTACGCGGGCTCTCACTCCCCTGGACCATCGGAGCATGGCTCACGGTTCACTCAGACACGGCAATGTTCGTCCGGCCGTTGCGAGGGAAGAACCTCGCCTGCTGGTGCCCGCTCGACCAACCGTGCCACGCCGACGTGCTGTTGGAGATTGCCAATGCCCAAGCCTGATACGGCGCTGAGCGCAGAACTCACGAACGCGCGACTGGCCCTCAATGACTGGCACGACTGCTCGTCTCCAGATGAACTGAACCGCTGGCGAGCCGCGATTCAGCGGGTGATCGACGCGGCACTCGGAGACCGGACCAAGGCCATTCTCCGAGCGACAGTGATAGGGCATGAGGCTGGTGTGGCCCATGAGCGAGCGGAGCGCGGGAGCGAGACGTGCGCGACCTGCCGACACTGGCAGAGTTCACCGGGTTGGATGCTGAGGTGCGATATGGGTGTCAAGACTAGAGGCGGCGAACCCAATGAAGTCTTCGGCTGCACCCTGCACGAGCCCCGAACGGAGGAGACCCCATGAAACTGACGAAACTCTCGATTCCCAGCTTTCGGTCCTACGTGGGAGTCGACTTCGACTTCGATTCCCCCCGCGTCATCGTGGCCGGCGTGAATGGGAGCGGAAAGACGGGTTGTCGGGAGGCGATTCGGTGGGCGTTGACCGGGCGCTGCGACGGCACCGACGCGAAGGGTGCCGGCTCGGAACGGCTGGCCCCTACGGGTACCGATGCCGTTGAGGCAGTCGTCACGGTCGACGCCCTGGGAGACGTCCGTCGGAAGCGGTCCGGCGGTACGCACACCCTGGCGGTCGGGGAGTTCACGGGTGATTTGAGTACCCTGCAGCGGGCGCTGTACGACCACGTGGACGTCTCGGCACCGTTCCTAGACGCCGTCCTCGACACGTCGCACTTCCTCGGACTCCATCACGCCGACGCCAAACAGCTCGTCTTGGCGTTGCTGGATGTTCAGGTCCCCGTGGGGGAGGAGACACTGTCGCTCGATGCCCTCGACGCCGCCTACCAACAGGCGTTCTCCGATCGACGCCTCGCCAAGGTCAAACTCCGAGACTTCGCGGCGCCGGCAGCCCCAGACGGGGAGCGGATGGCCACTCTCGAGAACATCGACGCGCAGTTGTCGGTCCTCCGGAAGCGCCTGGGGACGACGGCGACGGATGCGGCTCAGGTAGCGGGCCAGCGGTTGGCGCTGAGCACGCGCCTCGAGCAGATTCGGTCGAAGGGCACCGTCGAGCCCTCCCCCCGCGAAGGGTTGGCGGAAGAGATCAAGACCCTGGACAAGTCGATTGAGACGGCGGAGAAGGCGTTCGAAGCCGCCCGTCCGGGCCGCTCAGCCGCCGCCAAGAAAGCCGCGGCTGGGAGCCGGAACGCGATCGAACTCCGGACTGTCATGGCTGTTCTCAAGGAGCACCGGCCCACGCAGGGGTGTTGTCTCGAAGCCGGGGTCCCGTGCGAGACGTCGAAGCACAAGTTCAACCACCGGGTCAAGCTCCTGAAGGCCGAACTGGACGGCCTGGGGGAGTCCTCAGTGGACGAAGCCGAGGTGGAGGTCCCCACGACCCTGACGCAGGACCGCACCCGCCTACGGGGCCTGCAGGCAGCCCAGGCGGCCATCTCGGAGGCTGAAAGGGTGAACGCCGGACGGGCGCAGGAGATCAAGGACCTCGAGGCGGAGATTGCCGCGTTGCCAGCACCTCCAGAAGGCGCGGTTGATGCCGAAGGGGTGGCGGTGCGGATACGCAAAGGCGAGATGCTCCGGGACCGGGCCGTCGTCTACTGGAGAGGCGTGGAGACCCACGAGAAGGCGACCATCGTCAAGGAAGCCCTCCAGGCCGACGTCACCCGTCTCGAGGCCCTGTGCGAGGAGCTGGGGCCCAAGGGCGCCCGGGTGGCGGCGTTGGCCGGCTCGCTGGGTCCGTTTCAGGCCAAGGTGAACGAATTCACCGAGCGGTTCGGGTGGACGGTGGCCTTCACGGTCGACCCGTGGGGGGTCGATGTCAACGACCGCCCGGTGGAGACCTACTCCGAGTCCGAGCAGTTCCGGATCGGTATCGCCCTCCAGTTGGCCATCGCGGAGGTCTCGGGGTTGTCGTTCGCGGTCATCGACCGTCTGGACATCCTCGACCTCAAGAATCGCGCCGAGGTGGCAAAGATGATCCTGCAGGCTCCGGTCGAGCAGGTCATCATGCTGGCCACCAGAGAGCCCACAAATAAGTGGACGGAGATCGAGGGGGTGCGGTTCTACAGGCTGGCGAAAACGTCCGGGCGGACGCAGATCGTCGAGTCGCCCGGGGGCGCGTGATCCAGACAATGGCTAAGCAGGAACAACTTACCAACCTCGATATTAGGGAAGAAATCGCCAGTATCGGGATGCACGACGATCCGGTGTGGGTCAGGTTCAATGGGCGTCTCTATCCGGCTGTGGAGCTACGGCGACGGTCCCTTGATTGGTCTCGGCCCGGGGGGACGATCGTCATCGTAGACGAGGAAGCCGTGGAGAATCCGTGATGCGGGCCAACGGGGAGGAAATCCCAACACCCAAAGGAGAGAAACATGGCGAAGAGCAAGACCCTGAAAGACAAGGCGTTGCCCGGCATGGAAGACGTGAGAATCAAGGCCCTCGAGGACATCGCCCACGAGTACGCCGACATCCGCGACCGGAGAATGGGGCTCAACACCGACGAAGCGAACCTGAAACAGCGGGCCCTCAAGCTGATGAAGAAACACGGCAAGACGGTCTACAAGCGGGCCGGCCTCGAGATCCGCGTGGTTCCGGGCGAGGAGAACCTCAAGGTGAAGGTCAAGGCCGAGAAGGCAGACGACGTCGTTTCGATCGAGAAGTCGTAGAGGTCGGCCACGTGTCTGTTCAAGCGAAAGACCTGTCAGCCGAGGACGTGATCCGCGTCGTAGGCGACCATCCGGATGCGGCGACCGGAGTAGCGCGGTGGGATATTGAGGGCGCCTTTTCCGCCGGGTTTCCGCCGAGGGTCGTCAACGCAAAACTGGTGCGCCTCGTGCGACAGGGCTACTTGGACGGATGCGCCCATTCCCGAGGGTTCCAAGGCTGTGACGGTGGTTTCACTGTCACTCCGAAAGGAAAAGCCCGTACGGAGGTGTGTGATGGGGAGTGACAAGGTTCCGAGGTCGCGTGGCATCTCGGACTACTACTTCCAGTCATCACTAGACACCGACGGGAGGCGCGGGCTGTCTGGGGAGTGCCTTGCTAACAGGAATCGCCAGCATTTGTTCAACCGCTGGCATGTTGAAAGCAGAAAATGGGTATGTCTTTGCGGGCGGGAACGGTTTGGTCCGAAGTGATGTTCGACAAACCCCCAGTCGGGACGGCCAAGCGCGAGCACCGTCAACGGCAAGCCAAGGCGAACCGGGCTGAAGTCCAGACGAAACAACAGGCCCGGACCCGGGACGGCTTCATGTGCCGGTATCCGTGGTGTGGGGTCGGGAACGATCTGGTCGGAGCGCACCTCACCCATAAGGGAATCGGGGGAGATTCTCAGCAGATCCGAACGACGACCCAAACCATCATTACCCTCTGTAGCCCCCACCACGACGCCCTAGATGGGCGTTTAGGGGTGTCAAAACGGTTTGTTGTCGAGCGGCTAACATCCCACGGTGCGGACGGATTGCTGGCCTTTTCGAAGGACGGGACACGGTTTGCTGTCGAGACGGCGATCGGGACGGTGGTGCCAGCGTGAAGTGGCAGATTCTCCTCGGTGACGTTCGGGAACAGCTCGCGACGTTGCCGGACCACTCCGTCCAGTGCTGCGTGACGAGCCCGCCGTATTGGGGGCTGAGAGACTACGGGACGGCGACGTGGGACGGGGGCGACCCTGAGTGTGGTCACGCGCCAGAGAAGCGCGGCGGCAGGTTCGCAACGCCAGTCAGCAGCAAGCAGGCGCCCAACGCTGGCAGCGGCACGATCTCAGCCAGAGAGTGTCCGTGTGGCGCTCGTCGCGTAGACAACCAGATCGGCCTCGAGCCAACACCTGCCGCCTACGTGGAGACGATGGTGGAGGTGTTCCGAGAAGTCCGGCGGGTGCTGCGGGACGACGGCACGCTGTGGCTGAATCTCGGGGATAGCTACGCAGCGTCCTCTTCTGGGCAGACATCGTCGCGAGTTGTGAGTGTGAACACCAAGCAAGCCACCAACCTAGGCGCTGATATATTCGCACCGCATCGAAACGGTGTACCTGTTGGTCTCAAGCCCAAGGACCTGGTGGGCATCCCGTGGCGAGTGGCCTTCGCCCTGCAAGCGGACGGCTGGTGGCTGCGCTCGGACATCATCTGGAGCAAGCCGAATCCCATGCCCGAGTCGGTGACAGACCGGCCCACGAAGGCGCATGAGTACATCTTCCTGCTGACTAAGTCGGCGCGGTACTTCTGGGACGCGGAGGCGGTCAAGGAACCGTACGCGGAGGCAACCGTCCCACGCCGCGGTCGGGCTCAAACCTCAGTGGACCGGCTTGAAGGCGTTCCCGGCCAAGAGCCTCACGGACTGCATGGCCTTCGGCCGTACAGGGGAAAAGCGACGAAGGATTACGACGGGGCTCTTGCCCAGAATCCGAGCGATACAAAGCGGCGCGTTCAGGAGTCTATCGAGAAAGGGTCGGGCGCAAACTGTCGCTCTGTCTGGGAGATCACGACCCAACCCTACCCTGACGCCCACTTCGCTACGTTCCCCGAAGCCTTACCCGAGCGGTGCATCAAGGCCGGGACCAAGAAGGCCGACACCGTGCTGGACCCGTTCTGCGGTTCAGGCACGACTGGTGTGATGGCTATACGGTCCGGCTGCGACTTCATCGGGATCGAATTGAACGCGGAGTACTTACAACTCGCCCGAAAGAGGCTGATGGGTGCCGCCTCTCTGTTCGCAACGGAGACCGCCCCGTGAACCGCTCCCAACTGTTCGACACCGAAGACCTGATCCAGTCCTACCAGGACCAAGCGGTGCTGGCCACCCGGGAAGCGGTGACGTACCGGGGGTTGCTCCTGATGGCGCTGGCCGCTTGGAGCGCTGACAGGATTCAGCTCGAGCGGGACCACTTGCAACTCCGGCAGATCATGGGGTTGGCCCAGAACCCGGGCAACGACTCCGAGGAGGCGGTGTAGATGGCGCCCAAGCGTGGAGGTCGACGGTGCCGTGCGTGTGAGGCAACCGAAAAGCAGATATGTCAGTGGTGCGCTCGTCGATATTTCGCGGCTCGCTGTGTCGGAAACTCTGCCGACCCGGATCTTCAGATAGGCGAGTTTTGCCTTGATCGGATGTTCTGGATAGAGGCTGCCGGGTTCGTGCTTCGAGAGAAATTCAGAGTTGCAAGTAGGGCGGATGGTCGGGACCGATGACGATTGACGCCAAGGACATCCCCTTCGAATCGGACGACGGCCCCCAGATCACGAGCCGGGAGTTCGAACCGCGAGGCGACCGCGGGTATCGGATGACGTTCTCGCCGGCGGGGATTCAGTTCGAAGTCGACCGGCTCCGCCGCGAGCGACACCAACTGGACGGGGAGTTGATCGTCCGGGTCAACGGCAGCTTCACGCGGGCGAAGGCGGTTGAGGGGATGCTGACCGTCGGGGACTTCAATTTCTCGTCGGTCCAGGCCCGCACCACCCGCGCCAAGCTCCTCGCTCTCCGGTCCGGAGAAGAGGGGATCGACTGGCATGGCCTACTTGAGGAGTTCTGCATCAGAGTAGTCCAGGCCGAACGCCAGGGCCCGGCACCGGTGGAACTGGCCAAGGCCGTCCCAGACGAGTCCTCGTCGGGCGCAGACGAGGCGTGGACTGTTTCCGGGATTCCCCTCCTGAAGGACCACCCCACGGTGCTCTTCGGCGACGGAGGGGCCGGGAAGAGCTATCTGGCACTCTATTTAGCGGGGTGCCTTGCTCAGATGGGGGTCCCGGTCCTCTATAACGACTGGGAGTTTTCAATGGAGGCGCACCGGCGGAGGTATCGGGCGCTCTTTCAGCCGGCGCCAGAGGGGTTGTACTACCTCCGCTGCGAGCGGCCCATGCGAGAGGAAGCCGAGCGGATTTCCAAGGTCATTTCGGAGAAGAAGATCCAGTACGTGATCAACGATTCCGTGGGGTACGCCTGCAACCATCGGCCCGAGGATGCGGAGAACGCCAACGAGTACTTCCGAGCGGTGCGATCCTTCCGGATTGGCAGCCTCAATTTAGGGCACATTTCGAAGCAGGATAAGCTGAACGAAAGGTCCCCAGAAATCTTCGGCTCTGTCTTCTGGCGCAACGGGTCCAGAAGCATGTGGTACATGAAGGCCGCCAGCGACAATCCCGAGGGCGAAATACGGTTCGGCCTCTATCACCATAAATACCAGTCAGGAAGGCCGTTAACACCGCGTGCCTACCGGATTATCTTCGGGAAAGAGGCCACCTCTCTTGAGCCCATAAAGCTATCGGATGTAGAGGAGCTGGCCGCGGGCCTCCCTGTGCTCGAAAGGGTCAAGCGATACCTCCTCAATAACGGTACCCAGGCAGTCAAGACGATCGCTGACGAGTTGGGGTTGACGGCGGCCGTTGTCAGGACCACGATCAACCGGCACCCAGACGCCTTCGTGAAGCTCGACAATAAGTTCGCCGTCAAGACCGCAGAAGGGGTGGAGTTCTGACATGAAGATGAGTTCCGAATGGGTCACGCTTCGCGGGGGTGTTGATCTACCGATCAGCGCTATCAAGCTGGCGCTCGAGCTGCACGAGCAGGGTTGGATGTTCTGCCGGCGCGACGAGCGCCTATTCGTGGGCCGGGCCTCGAGGGACGCTACAGAAGCGCAACAGGACGTAACACTGTCCGACGAGCTCCGAGAATCCATCCGAGAGCACAAGGAATATCTACTGGTTGTGTCCGATTACGTAGAGGGGCTACATCTTGTGGGTGATGGTGCTACTGAGCCTCCAGCGTAACGACAGCGTAACGCTTCGCTACACCTTCCCGTAAACTGTTGTCAGTTCAGGCATTTACGCAGCGTAACAAGGATCATAACAAACGCGACACCCCTATAGCCTCTCCCCTCCCCCCTAAAGGGGGGGGAGGGCGGTATGGGGCCTGTTACGGGGTAGGTAGATCAAAAGAGGGGGAATCTGGACAGGAGTTACGGGTCGTCAACGACATCCATTGGAGGCGGCAGGTCGCATTTCGGGCAGTAGGCGGTTTTGGCGCACTTGGCCGGCGTCAGTCCCGCGGCGTACCACTTGACGTCAGGGTCGTACAGAGAGTCGGCCCATTGGTATCGGCACGCCGGACACCTCAATACGACTCTGATATCCACTCAGAATCCTCCGTAGGCTGCTGAGGCGTTCCGCAGGCTGGCGCTCAGGTCGGCCCGGAGGGTAACGACCGCCGCCACGTCTCCGACGAGGCAGAGGAGCAGCAGGAGCCACACCGCGAAGCCGGCCAGGGCGTAGGGCGGTGTCATCTAGCCACCACGATCGGATACTTCTCGATCTCGCGTCGTAGCTCTCGGTGGGCGTCCTGTAAGGCCGGGAGGTCGTAGGTTCCTACACCAATCCCTGACTGCTCCATGTGACGGAGGAGCGCCCGGGCCGTCGCGACGAGGAGATCGTCTCGTTCGTCCTGCGTCATCGCTTCTTCCTCTTCGATTCCTTCGCGTGGACGTACCGGCCCATCAGTTCGACGATCTTCCACTTCAGGGACATCGGCGGGAATTCGTCGGCGGCCTTGAGCTTGCACGCCTCAACTAAAGGTCGGGGAATTCCCTCCAAGTGAAGGCTCATGTTTTCGGCCGTACTGCGTCGAGATTTCGCCATCAGTCTTCGTCCTCTCTTTCGTCGTCGTCTTGCTCGGATTCTTCGTCGAGAACTCTCGCGCATTCGGCGTCGCATACGTCCCCATCGACAAGCGCTCCGCACGCTGGACATCGGCTCATCTGGTCCCTGAAGTCCTCGAGGCGTTCGTCGTCATAGTGGGACGTCGGCATTGGGCTTTCCTCCCTCTGAAATCCGGATCTCTGAGGCCGGCGAAGGGTCCGCCCAGGAGCGGTACCAATGCGCGAGGTTCAGGTGCCGCACATGGGCCTCCATAAACCCGCGGTATCCGGTGTCGTCATCCGGAGCGTTTTCGGCTAATGTCAGGGCGTCTGCTGCGGCGATGTCGTGGGCTTTCTCTTCGGCCAAGGCCCACCCCTTGACGGCCCGATCGGCTTCGCGCCAGTGTCTCTCCGAGTCCCGGGCGGTCGCATTCCGGATGGCCGCGCCGATCACGGTCACGACCACCTCGACCCTCGAGACCGGCCAGCCCGTGCGCGTGGACGTGAACGGCACCATACCCAGGCCCGGGTCGACGTCGGACAGGTCCCTCCCGACCACCTCGAGGAGCCGGCTGTACGCTTGGATAAAGTCCTGCGCCACGCCGCGCTCTGCGTGCAGGAGGAGATCCCCGACGACTGACAGCCCCCGGCGGGCCCCGTTGATTCGATGGCTCATAACGTCCCCTTCTTTCGCATCCTAGACACCTCTTCGTCTCGAGCTTTTTCCATCATCTCAACAGTGAGCGCCGGCGATCGAGCTGGCTGTTGGCGTGTTTTCTCCCGGTACGCCAGCGCTGACTGACGCAGAGATTCGGCCTCTTCGCCGACGAAGCACTCGAGGTTGGCACCGTGGATCTCGTTGGTACGGTCCAAGGCGCACGGGGCGCAGATGGGCCCTAACATCCAGTTCGGCAGCATCCAAGACGGGTAGTCGACCCGGCAATCCGGGCACGTCATCCCTGCGCCGTCCTTACTGCCTCTTGAAGCTCTCGAAGATACACCGCGGCATCGTCCCTCGGGTCCATCGGTTCGTGCCTCTGGCCGGAGTCTCCGGCATCGCTCGGGCACGTCAAGTTGTTTCCACGATCGCGCCAGTCAACGCCCCCGATCTCCCCTTCGATGTCCTGGCAACAGTGCACGCATCCTGTGTGCCGGATCGCGGACGGGATCTCCTCGCCGTGGTCGGACAGCCACAGGCGGCACTTGTTCGCGCCGAATAGTTTTGGGTCCTGCGCCTCCGGCGGCCATGTGTCGCCGCCGCCTGGGGTCCAGACGAGCTCATACGGGTCGAGATCAGG
>SDBV01000365.1_pt1 | contig 64319 bp, 58 predicted proteins | sample 2277081 | NCBI WGS metagenome assembly SDBV01 (sample SAMN10402039, study PRJNA504765) | marine sediment metagenome | isolation source: marine sediment core GS10_PC15, 223 cmbsf | place: Arctic Ocean: Southern Knipovich Ridge | collected 2010
GTAACAAATAATGAAAACAACATGGAGAGGGATAACCTTAGTGGTATTGAGCGTAATGTTCTCTACCGCAAGCTGCAAGAGTGCAGAAAAGCCTGCTGAAGAGCCGGTAATTCCAATTGAACGTGTGATTTGGCGGGACCTTGACCACCCCGCAATAATTTCCAGAGAACCGGTGGTTCCAATTAATCCCACAACCATCACTGGACTACACGCACACACAGCCTGGGAGATGGAAGGAGCCGCCAATCAACATGATGGATTGCCTGAGTACATGGTCATAAGATGGGTAGGCCGAGGCAGTATAACCTGGAAGGTAAATACAGCTGAGCCGGGCGATTATGAGGTTGCGCTATGTTATGCAGCAAATGAGCTGGCCGAAGGTGCACAGTTTGATATTGTCTCAGCAGATAACAGGATTACCGGCAAGATCCACAAGACCAACGGATTATTTGAGGATCTGCCAATCTTGGAAGAGCGGCCCATTGAAAGGGGCATTAATCCGAATTTTGAAAGGGTTCATCTTGAGGGGGTCTTGCATCTGCCCGCAGGCATCAGCAGTATAACGATTCGCGTAACGGAGCCTGAGTCAGGTGATGTGATGGATTTTCGTTCGATGGAATTGACTCCGGTAGCTGCCAAGGAAAGCATCGCTGCTGAGAACGAGAGAGCCAAAAAGAGTCGGGCGAGCACCGATTGGTTGGTCAAGGCAAAATATGGCGTATGGGCAGGCGTGGGCAGACAGCCACGGCATGGGCCGGTAAAGCCCTATGCCGAAGCGGTCCGAGACTTTGATGTCGATGCCTTTGCAGATATGGTTGAGGAGACGGGGGCCGGTTACGTCGTCTTCGGCGTGAATAGCTTCTATCCAAAATGTCCTGCCCCAATTGCTTCTTGGGAGAAGGTTCATCCGGGCTGGACGACACAGCGCGACCTCGTGGGCGAAGTGGCCGATGCATTGGACAAAAGAGGAATCAAGCTGATGCTCCATTTCGCTGCACACCTGATTGGAAGACCAGATTATATGAGTGAGCCGGCATTTCTCAGAAGGATGATAAACGTACGGTTCCCTGAGGAGGGATTTGACGAAGACATGCACGTCAAGATTCTAACCGAATTCGGCCACCGGTATGGCAAGAAGCTGGCAGGGCACTGGTTTGACGGATGGGATCTTATCCCGGAGCAGCACCCGAGTTTGTCATTCGAGCGATTGTTTAGGGCGGCAAAGGTGGGTAATCCGGATCGCCTCATCAGCTTCAACTACTGGCACTTCCCCGACGAGACACCATGGCAGGAATACTGGAATGGCGAACATTGGCCTTTACAGAAACCCCCAACGGGACGCTATATTGAATACTCTCAAGGGCTTGGTTTGCAGTGGCAATCCCTCATTATGCTCTCGACCCCCGGGATGGTGTCGCCTGGAAGTAGGTTTTACGACGAGGAGAAGCTTATCAGCTTCGTCAAGTCGTGCACGGCAAATGACGGTGTGGTAACGATAACTCTGCCCACCTATCAGGATGGCACAATCGAGGAGGAGTATCTCAAGGTAATGCAAGCCTTACGACGAGCAGTTGGGAAATGAACGTAAAGTTACTCTACTTTCTCGTCTGATACAGCACGCGACATTTGACCTGAGGTCACACCTGCAAGAATGGATCTATTCTTGTGTTTTATCCAAACAGAGTCATTGCCATTGTGAATAGAAAGGCCCAACAGACCGCATAGCTGGCTTGTAGAGGAAATTGGCGGAAATAGGTGCCTGGGGCCCTATTCTTCGGAAACTGAATGGAAACAGGGATAGACAGGATAGACAGGATTAACAGGATCAAAATTTAACCACAGAGGGCACGGAGGGCACAGAGGATCTTATCGAGATTTTTACAACTTCTCTGTGTTCTCTGTGGTTCATTCTAGTTATCTCCAGAATGCTGGAGGCGACGCGGAAGACCGCGCCGCTCATCCGCAAACCGTTATGATTCAGGAGAAAGAGATGGGCGATATCACCCCCATGATCAAGTGTAAGAAATGCAGAAATGCGTTTCAGCCGGAGATGAAGACCAAAAAGACTTGGCAGTGCCCGAGTTGCCAAGCAAAGAACCCGAATCTCAAGCGACACTATAGGTCTGTTGCAGACTTGTGCATCCTTGGCCTCATTGTCGTGGCCATTCGTTTCTGGTTTGGCTTCAGCGAGGACTCGCTGAATTTCGGTGTGATTCTATCCGCTGGACAGGCCATTCTGCTCCTGGTCACAGTTTTGTTTGTCTACAAATCAAAAGCGCCATGGGCCGATAGTGTAGTCAAGGTTCTCATCTGGACTGTGTTCGGTCTCGCGCTCCTCTTCAATGTCGTTATCCCGCTCGTCTTTTTTGGATGGCTGAATATTCCGGCGTGCATCGTGTATGCGTTGGTGTTTCCCTATCTCTTTTGGTTGAACTCACTGGCGAGCAAGTGCACGGCAGCCGGGGCACCGTCTTTGACCGCAAACCACGAATCATAACAAGACATATTCAGCATCAAACGACCTCCGTTAATTTCTTCTTAAACGGGAAAGAGCCGATGAATAGAGACAGGGATAGACAGGATTAACAGGATGAAGATCTAACCACAGAGGGCACGTATGAAAGACGAAGGGCGAAGGACGAAAGAAAAACTCACCACAGAGCCGTGGTGCGATATAATAGGAAATCCCAGTTGACATCTCATGACAACGAAAGGAGCGAAGATCAAATGAAAAAGGTAAACGGTAGAATTGGCTTGTGTATCGTGGTGCTAGTGTTGGCATCGCTTGTGATCGCGAATGCGGACGCTCAGGAACAAGAGATATTACCCATGGATGTTACCGTCCTATGGGGATGTGAAGCCGAGATGAACGGAGATCTTGAGTGTTCCGGCAGGGGCGGCACAGAGGGAGCGAAGAAGTTATATTGGACTGAAGGCTGGAGCAGTCTGGATTATTATTACGCCTGGAAAGTCGTAGTTCCGGAGGCGGGTGATTACAAGGTGGCCATCACATACTCCTGCCTCGGTGAAGACGGGTCGCAGTTCGAGATCGTTGCGGGCGACAGCAAGGTTACCGGCATAACGAACCAGACTGACGGCTGGCTGCCTCAAGAATGGGGAGTCATATATACGAGTTTTGAAGAGGAACAGCTTGATGGGACGCTGCACTTGCCGAAGGGTCCCGTTACCATTACGCTTCGTGCTACAAAGAAGCCGGAGACAGGCGACGTGATGAATTTTTATACGCTCGAGCTGACGCCCCTGGCGGCAATGGACATCGTAACGTCCGCTCGGGAAAGGGCAAGGAAAATGCGTGCCAGCACCGACTGGTTCGTCGATGCCAAGTACGGGGTGGCGTTCCATTGGACAGCCCGCACCCAGCCGCGGCGCGGGCCTCAAAAATCTTTCCCCGATGCCGTACGCGATTTCGACGTGATTGCCTTTGCCGATATGGTAGAGGAGACCGGAGCCGGTTATGTCCTCTTCACCTCGACCCACGCCCCCCACTGGTACCCCGCGCCCATCAAGGCGATAGAGAAGATCCTGCCGGGGAACACATGCGAGCGTGACCTCATCGGCGATTTAGCCGACGTGCTCTATGAACGGGGCATCAAGCTCATACTTTACTACCCTGGCGGCAGGAGTGGAGAGTTTGGGGAGGCCTCCGGCTTCTTAAAGGAAGATAAGACGGAATATATTAACAACTTTTGCGAGATCTTCGAAGAAATCGGAAATCGCTATGGCAATAAGGTCAACGGTTTCTGGTTCGACTTCAGCCCGTTCAATGTATCCCACCACTATGAGGCCCTATACAAGGCGGCCAAAACAGGCAACCCGGACCGAATCATTGCCTGGAACGGCTGGATGCAACGCCAACCTTCGGATTTTCAGGAGTACTGGTCCGGGGAGATGGTTGACCTGGGTATCCCCGAGGCACATCATACCAAGGAGCTGCAGCCGCATGTCTGGATCATTATTGATGATTCATGGGTTCACGGCAAGGCGGACACCGATATCGGCCCGCCGAACTTCACCGACCAGGAACTCATCGAGTATGTGAAGGCATGCGACGCAAAAGACGTTGTGGTTTCGATGAACGTGAGTATCTACCAGGACGGAACAGTTTCGCCAGAAGCCCGTAAGCAGTTGCGGGCCCTAAGAGAAGCGATCAGAGGAAAGTAAAAAAACGTAAATGGCGGTTTAGAAGTGAGGCGGGCGCGGAAAAGACCCGACAGGATAACAGGATAAACAGGATATTTTCGCCACAGAGGACACGGCCCGCCGTCAGCCGGTCGGCCTATGGTGCGTAAAAGTGCACGGAGTCGCAGGGCCGCAGCCAAGATTTCCTCGGTGCTCTCGGTGGCAATGATGTTTGTTCTTTTTCTTGGCGTCTTGGCGGTTCAGTCAGTTGTCACTGAATCACAACATTCACCAGCTTATTGGGGACGACGATCACTTTCTTGACGGACTTGCCGTTGATCTGGGATTGGACTTTTGCGTCGGCGAGGGCGAGTGCCTCGATCTCTTCGCGTGAGGTGTCGACGGGGACGGTCAGGCGGCTGCGGACCTTGCCGTTGACCTGAATGGCCAGCTCGACTTCGGGCGTCTTCGTCAGCTCGGGGTCGAATTCCGGCCACGATTCCTCGAAAACGGACGCCGTGTGGCCCGTGACCTCCCACAATTCCTCCGCCAGGTGGGGCGCGAAGGGCGACAGCAGGACGAGGAAGGTGTCGCGCGACCCGGCGCTCAGGTCCTGGCCCTTGCCGGGGCCGGTGACGAAGTTGATGTACTCCATCATCGCGCTGACGATGGTGTTGAATCGGAAATCGTTGAGGCGTTCGGTGACATTCTTGGTCAGGATGTGTGTCTGACGCTCGACATCGTCGGAGGATTGCGCGGCGAGGGTGTCCTTGGCGCCGTCGACCCAGTTCCGGACCTTCCGCAGGAAGCGGTGGACGCCCTCGATGCCGCGGTCGTTCCATTCCGAATCCGCTTCGGGCGGCCCGACGAACAGCTCGTATAGCCGCAGCGAATCCGTCCCGTACTTCGCGACCAGAGCGTCCGGATTGACCACGTTCCCTTTCGACTTGGCCATTTTTTCCACGCGGCCGGTCACCTCGCTCGTGCGCAGGATCATTCCCTGGTTGAACAGCCGCGAGAACGGCTCGTCAAAGGGCACTGCCCCGATGTCGTAGAGGAACTTGGTGAAGAAACGGGCGTAGAGCAGGTGCAGGATGGCGTGCTCGATCCCGCCGACGTACATATCGACCGGGAGCCAGTTCTTCAGGGCGTCGGGCGAAACGATTTCATTGCGGTTTTCCGGGTCGGCATAGCGAAGGAAGTACCAGCACGACCCCGCCCACTGGGGCATGGTGTCCGTCTCGCGCTTCGCGGGTTTGCCGCACTTCGGGCATTGGACATTGACCCAGTCGGTGATCGCCGCCAGGGGCGATTCGCCGGTGCCGGTCGGCTGATAGCGCTCGACATCCGGCAGGACCACCGGCAGATCTTTTTCGGGCACGGGCACCGTCCCGCATTCCCCGCAGTGGATGATCGGGATCGGCTCGCCCCAGTAGCGTTGCCGGGAGAAGATCCAGTCCCGCAGCTTGTAGTGGACCGTGGTCTTCCCTTTGTTCTGGGAGACCAGCGACTCGGTGACGCGTTTCTTCCCTTCTTCGGACGGGAGCCCTGTGAAGTCTCCCGACTCGATCATCTTTCCCTCACCGATATAGGCTTCGCTCAGGTTGCCGGAGTCGTCCCGCGCCGCGTCGTCGCTGTGGATCACCTCGCGGATGGGGAGTTTGAACTCCGTGGCGAACTCGAAGTCGCGCTGATCGTGTGCCGGGACAGCCATGATCGCCCCCGTGCCGTATCCCATCAGCACGTAATCGGAAATCCAGACGGGGACCCTCTCGCCGCTGACGGGATTGATGGCGTGCGCGCCGATAAAGACGCCGGTCTTCTCGCGTTTTTCGGCGGTCCGGTCGACATCGCTGGCCTGCCGAGCGCGTTCGATGTAGGCGTCGACTTTCTCGATGCGGTCCGGAGCGCAGATCTGCTTCACCATGGGGTGTTCCGGCGCAAAAACAACGTAGGTGGCCCCGAACAGCGTGTCAGGACGCGTCGTGAAGACGTCGAACGGGAATTCCCTGCCGTCCTGCGCGGAGATGGCGACAAAGGTCGCCTCGGCGCCCTCGCTGCGGCCGATCCAGTTGGCCTGCATCGTCTTGACCTTTTCGGGCCACTCGAGCGTGTCCAGATCCGCCAGCAGCCGCCCCGCGTATTCGGTGATGCGGAGCATCCACTGGCTCAGCTCTTTCTTCGTGACCTGCGCCCCGCAACGATCGCACGCTCCGGCGATGACCTCTTCGTTGGCGAGCCCGCACAGGCAGCTCGGACACCAGTTGATGGGCATTTTGGCCTTGTAGGCGATCCCCTTGTGGAACATCTGCAGGAAGATCCACTGCGTCCAGCGGTAGTATTCCGGGTCGCAGGTGCTGATCTCCCGGCGCCAGTCGTACAGGGCGCCGATCTCGCAGAGCTGCCGCTTGATGTTTTCGACGTTGCGCTGGGTGCCGGCCTTCGGGTGGATGCCCTTCTTGATGGCGTCGTTTTCCGCCGGCAGGCCGAAGGCGTCCCAACCCATCGGGTGGAGGACCTCGTAGCCTTGGAGTTTCTTGTATCGCGCCCAGACGTCTCCCTGGACGTAGACCCGCCAGTGGCCGACGTGGAGACCCGTCCCCGAGGGGTAGGGGAACATGACGAGGCAGTAGTATTTCGGCTTCGGCGAGTCGTCGTGCGTCTCGTGAGCGCCGGACTCGGCCCACCGCTTCTGCCACTTCTTGTCAATGGCGCTGAAATCGATTGTTTCTTGAGCCATCGCTACTTGTGCCTATTCGATCCCACTCTTTTTCGCCACAAAGACACGACAATAAATCAAATAAGTTGAACCACAGAGTACACAGAGTTCGCAGAGAAATCCGGGAATTCTTCCGAAAGCCCTCTGTGTCCTCCGTGCTCTCTGTGGTGAACCTTCTATTCGAAGCTCTAAAAAAATTGCGCCGAGAAGACTTCCCGGCGCCGGCCGGCATCAGCCCGTACTACGTAGAAAATATACCAAACGCGGTCTAATTCCGTCAATGTTGGGGGGACTTTATTAGCTTCCGGCACGTAATGTTCACTCCTTGACCCGGGTCCTCCAATCCGATAAAATGCATTTTGAACGCATCTTTACGAACCAATATCGGCATTTAGCCTGAATGAGGGAGATCCTGACCATGGGCAAGCTATCACGGAGGCAATTCATTCAACGGTCCGCCGCAGTGGGCATAGGTGGGGGACTGGCCTCTTTTATTCCGGGATGCAGCCATGCTGAAACTTCCCGGCTGGCGGACGAGATCCCGAGGCGTGTTCTCGGCAAAACGGGGGAGAAGGTGTCCATGATTTGCCTGGGCGGGTACCACTTCGTGGTGGCCGAAAGGGAAGAGGGGGAAGCGGCGGCCATACGGCTTATCCACAAAGGCATCGATCTCGGCGTGAACTTCATTGACTCGGCCTGGGATTATGGAAACGGTCGGAGTGAGGAAATTATCGGGAACGCGCTTACCGAAGGGAGGCGAAACCGGGTGTTTCTGATGACCAAGCACCATGGCCGGACTCCGGACGTGGCACAGCAGCATTTGGAAGACAGCCTGAGGCGGATGAAGACGGACCATCTCGACCTCTGGCAGTTCCACACACTCAGCGAAATAGAGACAGTCGATAAAATCTTCGCAGCGGGCGGCGCAATCGAATACGTCCTCAAGGCCCAGGAAGAGGGGAAGGTGAGGTATATTGGGCTGACGGGTCACTTCAATCCGAAGGTTCAGGAGCATGTGCTGGACAACTATGCCCACCATCTGGATACCATGCAGTTCCCCATCAATTGCGCCGATCCCCATTTCAAGAGCTTCGTCAATACGGTCGTGCCGAAAGCGGCTGAAAAGAACATCGGCATTCTGGCTATGAAGACCATGGCCTTCGGAAATCTTGTCACGCAGAACATCACGTCCCCCGCCGACTGCCTGCGGTTTGCGTGGTCGCAGCCGATCAGTGCGATCGTTTCCGGGATAGACAAGGAAGAATACCTTGACGAGAACCTGAACGCGGCCCGGACCTTCACTCCAATGACCGAATCCGAGAATAAGCAGCTTGTGGCTTCAACGAAGGACAAGGCTGGCATCGAGGTCGAGGATTACAAGGACGACCGCACCTGATGCCGACCGTTTTCGGATGATGTGATTTTTTTTCGTGCCCCCTCGTGAAGAGGGGGCACTTGCTATTTCGACTTCTTCGGCGGGGGTGGGGCCATGAAGACGAGGGTGACGAGACGCTCCGGGCCGGGGTTTCGAACTCCGTGGTCTTCGCCGGAGGGCGCCCAAATCGCATAGCCGGGTCCCAGGCGACGTTCTTCGGAACCGACCTGGAAGATCCCCTCCCCTTCGATCACGTAGTAGATCTTGTCCGAGCCGTCGTGTTTGTGGGGCTTCTGTTCCTGGTCGATCTCAAAGCAGTAAAGGTCGCAGAACATCCGCTCCGATTCGAACAGATTCACCTTCTGGAAATTTTCCAGCGAAAACTTTTTCAGATCCGGGCTGAATCGCCAGCAGTTCATCATAGAAAGCCTCCTTTGACGCACCGGCCGGCATGTCGCCGGTGGCATGCATATCTTCCGGCTAAGGGGACCAACAAAATGACGTACCCATTTACGAGATTGCTTCGTCGCAAAGCTCCTCGCAATGACGTTCTATTCTCGTCATTGCGAGCGAAGCGAAGCAATCTCATTTCGTTAGGGGCTCTAAGCGATCTCGAAGGTTATGTACACAGTTATCTTGACCTCGATCGCGCCCGGGGCGAAGGTCCCGCCGACCAGATCCTCGACGGGGCGGCCTCCCGAATCAAAAATCACATTGCCGATATTGGACGACCTGAACGTAGTAGAAGGGCCGGACTCTTCAACGGCAATGACCTTGCCGAGTTCGGCTCCGAGCTCCTCGAGCATAGCCTCAGCCTTTTCCTTTGCGACGCGAACGGCTTTGAGACGAGTCTCCCATCGCAGGTCATGGATCTGCGAAGATTCAAAGCTGAAGCTGACGTCCATCTCCGCGCTCGCAAGCAGCTTGGTGATGTACTCGTCAAAACGCTTCAAATCCCGTTGCTTGAGGGTGACACTCCGGGTTATGGCGAAGTGCTTGAATCCCAACTGGTTGCCGCGCTCGTCCCGGTTATACACCTTTCTCACGCTCAGCTGTCCGGTCTGCATATCCTCAGGGGCAATCCCGAGCTCTTCGACCAGGCCGAAAATGGCTTTCAACTTCTGGTCGCTGCTCTCTTTGGCGGTCAAGAGATTCTGGTCGAAGTCCCGCGTATTAATATGCCAGACAACCACATCCGGAACGGTTTTCGTGACCGCCGTCCCAGTAACGGAGACGGTCCGAGGCGATTCTTGCGCCGCCACAAAGGGCGTTACACTACCCCCAACGAGCATCATCAGAGTAATAAGTTGGATTCTCCTGTTCATGGCTTACGTTCCTCCATTGCTAATAGCGGTTCATGAAGTTCTGGCTCGATCCCTGTCATATACACCCTATATCATAGGCCCGGCCATCGAATTGTAAAATGTTTGTAACATTAAGCGATACGGAACGTTCGGAAAGCGCCTTTCCCATGGATCTTTGCTGCCAAGTTGGCCGTTGTCGGGTGCAGCCCTGGTGTGCTAGTATCGGCATTCGATGAAAGGACACCTATTCCCCCCATCCCTTGCAGTAGGGATCGCATGTCTCCTTATTGCGCCTTCTTCACCCGGACTTCAATCCCCGGGCGGGATCTCCCTGTTTTCACCTGAATTTCAGGAGGAATATTCCGCGACCGTTCGTGGAATTGCTCTGAGCGGGGATTTGCGCCTGGTAGCGGTTACTGATTTCGATCAAAACCGGGTGGAAATCTTTGACCTCGAGGCAGGCCGGCAGATTGCCTCGGTGGAGGTTCCCGGGGGGCCGGTCAGCGCGGTATTCTCGCTGAACGGGACGCACCTGTTCGTCGTCAGCCTCCTGGCGGGTCAACTCTCAGAAATTGAGGTGAGCTCAGCGAGTGTCACCCGGACTACGGAGGTGGGGGACAGCCCCCGCGGCCTTGCGATCTCGCCGTCCGGATTGAGGCTCTTTGTAAGCAACGTCTTCTCCAATGAGCTGATGGCCGTCGATACCCGCTCTCTTCAGGTGACGGAACGGATTCCCGTCTCGCGCCATCCGCGCGGCGTAGCCGTAACGCCCGACGGTTCCCAGGTTCTTGTCACTGCGCGCGGGCCGGACCGGTTGGTGCTCATCGATATGGCAGGTTGGACCGAGTCGGCATCCGTTCCGCTTTCGGGCCGTCCGGACGCGGTCGGGGTGGAACCCGGCGGCGAGTACGCGGTCGTCTCGGTGGGGAACCGGTCGACGCTCGAGATAGTCGATCTCGCCAGCCTTCAAGTCGTGCAGCGGTTTTCCAGCACTCCGGAAGGGCTGAAGGCGGAAATCGAGGTCGACCCTGCGCAGGTGATGCCCCCGATCTGGTCCGACCGCCCCGGGGCCGCGTTGGTCGATTTGGAGACGCGGATCGGGACCAGTTCCGCGCCGCTCGTGATGCTGGTAGACCCCGACAGGAGACGCCCCACGTACTATGCGCGCGTTTTGCGCGGTACCGAGGAGATCGAGCCGATTCCCTTGACGCCTTTTGAAGGCGACATCCCTGCGGCCCCAGCCTCCGTCGCCCCGGCCGCTCCGACGCCTACCGCGCCGAGACCGGCCGTTCCCGAGGCGGGTGTTTCTGGATTTGTTGAGCCGTACGCTCCGGAGAGTCCGATTGTGTTCCGCGAGTTTCCGGACCTGGAGCTCGAGATGATTGGCAAGACCCCCGAAGAGGCAGCGGCGGTTGCCAGAAGGGGATTTGTATTTCCAGAGGAGGCAGCGGAAGGCGAAGCAGAGCCGACCGGTCCTCTCCTGGCCTTGCTGGATGGCGTCCTTCAGCCTATTCCCGAAGTACAGGAGGATCGGGTCCTGCGTATCAGAGGTGCGTCAGACTTAGAAATCACAAATCCAGAGACGGGAGAGTTCGAGACGGACGATTGGTTGGAGATCATTTACGGGCCTCTCGAAATGGAGGGAGTAGGGGCTGCTGTCAGTCAGGAAGCGTTGCGGGCAAGCTTCGACAGCGAGGTCGAATTGCACACGCCTGAGCTATCCGTTTACGCCTCCTCTCTGGAATACGACATGGAGCAGGATGTCGGGCACCTTCTGGACGTGGAAGCGATTTATCGAATGAAACAGGCGGAGGGGGACCCGGAGCTTCCCATTTATTTCAGGACGCCCCGGTTGGATCGGCTCGGACCCAATCGGGCCCAGGCCGCCAATGCAACATTCACCACATGCAATCTCCCGCATCCGCATTACCATCTCAGGACGCCGCTGGCAGAATTCGGGGGTGAAGAGGGCCAGCTCACCAAGGTTTCAGGCCGGGGCGTCTGGCTTCATGTGGGGCGTGTCCCAATCTTCTACTTGCCGAGGATTTCCCAGGAAGTAGGGGAGCGGCGGCGTCAGATGACCCTCGACATTGGGCGCGAATCGGATATTGGGGCGTTCCTTCGAACCGGCTATGGACTGGAGCTTCACGAAAACCTGGATACGCTCCTGCGAGTCGACGCCTACGAAGATGAGGGGGTGGGCCTCGGTCTGGACGGGACTTATCGTCTCGGCCAATCCGGCGAGGGGAAATACATCCTGTATGGGACTTCCCAGTCCGAAGGCCGCGTGCAGGCCTACCATCGGCAGCTATTGCCGCGGGATTGGATCGCCCTCTTACAGGTCGAGCAGTGGAGCGACGACGATTTCCTGAAAGATTTCTACTACGACGAGTTCAAAAAACGGACCGAGCCGGCGACCTGGGTCAATTTCACGCAAACGCGGCCCGCGTATATCTTGTCGCTCACCGGAAGGAAACACACCAACAAGTCCTTTACGGAAACGGAACGGCTTCCGGAAGGCAACTTCAACATCATGGAGCGCCGCCTTGGGAACACGAACCTGTTTCTGACGGCTTCGAATTCCGTCGGGTATCTCGAGGTCGCCCCCAACACGCCGTTCATCGATGATGCGACCCGGAACGATACCACGCTGCGTCTTTCGTATGATCAGCGGTTGGGCCCGTGGCTGAATTTCGTCCCGTTCGCCGAGTTCCAGGGCACCTACTATTCCCGAGACCGGTTTGACGACAGCGGAACTTATCGGGCGCAGGTCAACGCCGGTGTCACCGCCCAGTCGCGATTCAGGCGGGACTTCGGGTTCCGCATCGGTCAGTTCGAGAGGGTCCGTCACATTGTCATTCCCAGCGTCACCTTCGAGTCGCGGAATTCCACCTCCCTGGAGGCCAGCGAGGCCATCCCCTTTGACGGGATTGATGACCGCCCCGGGCGGACGCGCGTCGAGTTCAAGCTCGACAACACCTTTGATGGATACTTCACCGATGGACGCCGGCTGCCGTTCGTCAAGTTGAATTTATACGGAGGTATCGACCTCAGCAACGAGGGAGAAGAAGCGCGGGACTGGGAAGGGATCTTTGCCATCTTCCCCCGGACAGACTTGCGAATCGCTGTTCAAGGGGAAATCCATGAGGCGGAGGAGGAGTTTGAGCGGTACATGGCGGGGATTTTCTGGGAGGAAACGGGCGGCCGGCTGCGGAAGGCCGCGGCGGGATTCGCCCTTCAGGAAGCGCAGGACGACATCATCAATCGCGAGGTCTTTTATGAATTCGCCCTGAATCTTGGCGACAAGTGGCGAATCGGTTTCGAGCATCGGTATGATTTCGAGGATAATGATTTGGAATACCAGTCGTATGAAGTGATCCGGGACCTCCACTGCTGGGAAGCCGGATTCCGGTTCCGAGAAAGAAACGAAAGCACAGACTTTCGTCTCGTGTTGACTCTCAAGTCCATCCCGGGGCTTCGATTCAGATTCTAGAAAGAAGTACGCCAGAAGTACGAAGTTAGAAGTACGAAGTACGAAAATACCTTCTTCTTCGTCCTTCGCTCTTCGTCCTTCGTACTTCATAACACTTCGCACTTGAGATCATGGCTCGTGTTCTAATAACAGGCGGAGCGGGATTCCTTGGATCCCATTTGTGCGACCGTTTCCTGGCGGACGGGGAGGAAGTGATCTGTCTCGACAACCTGGTGACAGGGAGCACGGATAATATCGCCCATTTGTCCGGACGCAAAGATTTCCTCTTCATCTTCCACGACGTCACCAACTACGTCTACATCGATGGGCCGGTCGATTATGTTCTCCACTTTGCCTCTCCGGCCAGCCCGCCTCAGTATCTCGCCCGACCTATCCAAACCCTGAAGGTGGGCTCTCTGGGAACACACAAGACCCTCGGATTGGCCAAAGAAAAAGGCGCCCGGTTTCTCCTGGCGTCGACCTCGGAGATATACGGCGATCCCCTGGAGCATCCGCAGAAAGAAACCTACGTGGGCAACGTAAATCCGATCGGGCCTCGCGGGGTTTATGATGAGGCAAAGAGGTTCGCCGAGGCGATTACAATGGCGTATCAGCGATACCATGGGGTCGAGACGAGAATCGCGCGCATCTTCAACACGTACGGACCGCGAATGGATCCGGACGACGGCCGGGTCGTCTCGAACTTCGTTACCCAGGCGCTGAGCGACAAACCGATCACGATTTACGGCGATGGAAGCCAGACGCGAAGCTTCTGCTATGTATCAGATCTGGTGGAAGGGATTCACGCCCTTCTTTTCTCCGAAGAATCGGAGCCGGTCAACCTGGGAAATCCCGATGAATGGACGATCTCCGAGTTCGCTGAGCTCGTCAAAAGATTGGCGGGGTCATCCAGTTCCATCGAGCGGAAACAGCACCCGTACGCGGGGGCCGATGACCCCAAACGCCGTCGGCCCGACATCTCGAAGGCCAAGTCTGTTCTGGGGTGGGAGCCGGAAGCCTCGCTGGAGCAAGGACTTAGGGATACGATCGAGTATTTTAGCGCCCGAAAGTGAATTTGATGGGACTCACGGCAGCATGGTATCATTAGTTAGAGTGAGGGAATGGTCAATTTCTGAGCAACTGAGAGGTTTTTGCCATGCGCATCCTGGGTAACAAAACAGGTTTTACCCTTATTGAGCTGCTGGTTGTGATCGCGATTATCGGGATCCTGGCCGGGATTCTGTTGCCGGCATTGTCCATTGCGCGGACGAAAGCGAAGGTTGGTACAATGAAAGCGCAGCTGAACAGCTTACAGACAGGGCTCCTGGCCTATGCGACCGGAGATCTGCGTAATAACTTCCCACCGCGGATCCTTCTGGTTGATGTGAACGGTCGGTCCGTCAGGATCGAACGCAATGGCAATATCCCGGCGGGGGAAGGCGCCCGGATCGTCGCACGTATTTCTTACATGGAGTTGCTCGACTTCGGCAAGGGGGAAACGAACAAGCTGGTCGATGTGTTCAAGCGGAACCAGGAACCCTTCAACCCTTTGAAGTTCAACCGACAAGATTACTTCCATCCGGACAACATGGATCTGGGAAACCTGTATGAATACTGGCCTGACAGCACTCGCTCCCGCCGGACATTGGACGGTCCGTCCGGTCGGTATGATGCGTTCGTCGCGTACAGCTTCGGTCCCGACGGGGACGACGATGGAATCGGTAATTTGACCAATGAAAAACGCCTTCGCCTGACTCCCTATGAAATGGCGACTCTGGACGGCAACTACCTGACCCAACAGGAGAATCAGTTTGTGCAGCCGAACGGCGAATTCGACATGAGCTATGATGCGCAGGGCGACAAGTTGCTGCACTCTTTCAACGCGATCGCCAGTCTATTCGTAACTAACCCGTTAGTGAAAATCGACAACGTCGCTAGTCCAGGGGTGGAAGTTCTCAATAACGCCACCTCAGGGGTTGTCCGAGGCGATGGAGTAATTCTGGTCCACGGGAGCAACCGCTAGAGCGCGGTCGCGGGCATTCTGATTCTGCCGGCAAGACCAAATTTGAACACAAAAAAGGCGGGAACTTTCTCGCCCTTTTTTGTGCATAAAAAAACCCCGCGTTCAGCCGTGTGACGGGGAATCCCCTGAACCTTTTTTGTCCAAGTGGGTTTCCTCACGCAGGTTTCTGAGTTCCACGACAAGGCGGCATCTCTTCCACCCGACAAATATTGGAATCCCTGGTTCAGATTATCGGCTCAGGATTACCCCTGTTCACACGTCCAACGCAGGGTCAAAATTTTATTAATCAAATTCGTTTCAGCCTGCCTGATACACATTAACTCTATCACAATGTCGGTTGAAATGCAACCTTTCTGAAAGCATTCTAAACCCAGCAAAAGCAGAACAAAAAGTCCCGGAAGCAAACGAAAACAGGTCTCCGACGTGAGCAGGTCTTATTGAGTTTCGCATGGCTAAAGGAACAGGATCGTAGGATGGGCCTTGGCCCATGACCTGCAGGCGGGACGCCTGCGCTACCTCTCAAGAGCTGCGTCTTTAGCAACATGAACATCAATAAACCAACAAAGACAAGATGTGTCGATCAGATTGCAGAGAATGGAACATCTCTCCGCGGCTCCTGCTCAGCTGTTGGAACTTTCTTGAAAGAAAGAACCGCCCCGGAGGGGCATACGCAAGTAGCCTGGGGTGCAGTCCCGTCTGCGGGGCGTAACCCCAGGTCCACGATGCATCCCTTCCCGCGCCCCGCAGGGGCGCACGAGACCGTTATTGCCGAGGTTATTGCCCTTGACACTCCCCATTACAGTTTCCGTTTCAGGAACTGCGATGCATGGTGTCTGGTTTTTCGGAAAGGAATCGTGCCGCGTGGTTCCGAATCACTCTGCGGATTCGACCGCCTGGGGTGTTTCTTCGGGGGGAGATAGGACACGGAGTCGACGCACGTCGTTCCATGTGACGTAAAGCATCAGCATGAGGAGCAGAACGATGCCGATCTGTTGAAGGGCTTCCTGGTACTTGCGATCCATCGGTTTTCCACGGACGCTTTCGAGGGTGCAGAAAAGGATATGACCCCCGTCGAGAACAGGGAGAGGGAAAAGGTTAATCACTGCAAGGTTGATGCTGATCATGGCCGTTATCGCGAGCAACGGCTTCAGACCGGCCACGAAAGATGCCTGAATGAATTGATAGATTCCCACCGGCCCTGCGAGCAGGCGCGGACTGACAGAACGGGTAGCCAGCTTCTTCAAGACTTTCCAGATCAGCCCCATGTCTCGCCAGACATCCTTAGTCGCCTTCCCAAACGAGCCGACAACGGAATACCTGATGCGCTCTTCGTGGTCCTCACGCTCCACGCCGAAATATGCTCTCCCCCCAGTGTCGTATTCCACTTCGACGAGATCTTTTCCCCAGTCCTTGCCGAGCGGTTTCCCAAAATATCTCGTGACGGCGGCGATAAGTCCGTCCTTCGGCACCAGGAGCGTCAATTGAACCGTGGAATCCGGATTTTCCAATAACGCTCCATAAAGCGCTTCGGCCTCCATCGACTCACCATCAACGGCGACAATCACGGGGGGAGGAATTCGTCGCCGGCTTTGGTTCGCGGCCTGCGCTATCTCTTGATCGCCATCGAGAGGTGGACCAACATACAGAAGCTTTTCCTTTTCTTCCGGATCCATAAATACGAACTTGTGGAAATTCGCTCTTCTTTCCGGCGTGATGGTGAGGATAACCCTTTCTCCATTTCGGACGACCTCGACTTCCGTGGGTTTGCCCACGTTGTCTGACACGATCACATCCATGCTGCTGAAGTCAACTGGTTTTCCGGCTATTCTCTCGATCACATCTCCCTTCTTGATTCCGCCCAAGCTCGCCGGACTGCCCTGAGGAACTTCCTTGATCCCGACTATCCGAAATGCGTTGATGCCGAGAGTCGGCGGTAAAGTGCGGTTTTTTTGCACTGGAGCGGCCGTGAGGTGGAGGGTCTCGCCCTCGCGATCGACTTCGAAATCGAGCGACTTATCTACATTGAGAGCAACCTCGGTCATGACATCCGGCCAGGTGGAAACAGGTTTCCCATCGATCCCCCGGATAATGTCTCCGAATTTGAATCCCGCCTCATCGGCCGGGGAACCTTCTTCGACGCCCCCAATCTTGCTGCGGGTGAACCAGGTAGGCATGTCCGTTCCGGCCAGCGCCAGGATGTAGTAGATGACGAAGCCCAGGACAACATTCATCAGAGGGCCTGCCACGGTGACCGCGATGCGTTGGGCGGGGGTCTTATTAAAGAACTTCTGATCCTCAGGGACGGCAATCTCCTCGTCTCGCAGTTCCCGGTTCCCTTTGGAATCGTCCTCTTGGTCTGGGTCTGATTCCGCTATTTCGGGAGAAGCCTCTTGCTTGCCGCTCGGAAGGTCCTCCTGGCCGGCCATCTTGACATACCCGCCGAAGGGTAACACCGAGATGCAGTACTCAGTTTGTCCCCATTTGAACCGGAGCAGCCTTGGGCCGAAACCGAGAGAGAACCGGAACACGTAGATCCCGCACCACTTGGCGACCACAAAGTGGCCGAGCTCGTGAACGAAGATCAACACCCCGAGGACGAGAATGAAAACAAGAATGGCAATTGGGTCAGGCATGGATTATTTCCTCGGAAGGTTCGACGGTCCCCTCATGGGGTCCGTTCCCCTCCGCAAACTAAAAAAGAACCGCATCGGTCCGAGCTTCCTTGATAAGAAAATCATCGTCATGTTTCTCTAAAAGGTTGATATTATTTCCCGAGCCTCCCGGCGCGCCTCTTCGTCCGCCTCCAACGTGGTCTCCAAATCCGGCTGGGATCGACTTTGGTGTCCCTCCAGGACTCGGCGATTCACTTCCATGATCTGGTCGAGTCGAATCTTCCGTTCGAGGAACGCATTCACAGTTTCCTCGTTAGCCGCATTCAATGCCGCAGGGGCGGTACCGCCCGTTTCAACCGCTTTTCGGCAAAGGGAAATGGCGGGGAACTTCTCCTCGCACGGCTCATAGAAGTTTAAACACCCCACTTCAGTCAAATTGAGCCTCGGAAACTTGTTGGGCAGGCGCCGGGGGTAAGTCAATGCGTACTGAATCGGCAATCTCATGTCCGAGTTACCCAGTTGAGCGAGCACCGAACCGTCGACGAAATGAACCAGGGAATGGACAATACTCTGTGGATGGATCACAACCTCGATCTGGTCAAGACTCAGCCCAAAAAGCCATTTCGCCTCGATCAATTCAAGCCCCTTGTTCATTAGAGTGGCGGAATCGATGGTGACTTTCTTCCCCATATTCCATGTGGGATGCTTCAGTGCCTCTTCCGGCGTGATGTTCGGAAACTGCTCGATTGGCGTTTCCCGGAACGGGCCGCCGGAGGCCGTCAGCGTGATCTTCTCCACCTCGCAGCCTTCGTGGTGCCGGATACATTGAAAAATAGCGCTGTGCTCACTATCGATAGGAAGCACTTGGGCACCCGTTTCCCGGGCCCTGTTCATGATCAGGTTCCCCGCAGTCACCAGCGGCTCCTTGTTGGCGATGGCCACGGTTTTTCCCGCGTCGATCGCCCGCAGGATCGGTCGCAGCCCCGCCGCGCCGGTCATGGCGGACACGACGATGTCTGCCTCAGGGTCTCCCGCCACCTCTTCCACGCCGTCGGCGCCCGAAAGGACCTCTGTTCGCAACCCTTCGAGGAGTCCTTTCAGCTCCTCCGATTTCTCCTTGAGGAAAACGGCGGTGAGGTGGGGCTTGAACTGGTGGATCTGCTCCGCCAGTTTCTGAATGCGGCTTCTGGCTGCCAGGCCGCAGACCTGGAAGCGGCCTTTCAGATGCTCTACCACCTCGAGGGTCTGGGTGCCGATTGATCCAGTCGATCCCAGGATTGTGATGCTGGTTGCCGTAGTTTGTTCCATAGTCATTCCAGGTGGTCTTTATTCCAAGGTTTCAAGGCGGATAATTCTAGCAGAAATAGCGGGAATGGCCAATACTTGTGTTGGCGATCGTCAATCGCCAACCCTCATCATTCCAGCCTCTCCAGTTCTTCGCTAATCTCTTTGTGGATTTCTTCGGCAGAGGTGAGGCCGAGAACCCGGCTGGCCAGGGCGCGGGCCCTATCGAATGACATCTTGCGAACGAGGTTCTTGATTTCAGGGATGACAATGGGGGCCATGCTCAGCTCTTCGATGCCCATGCCGACAAGCAGCATAGCAAGACCGGGATCGCCGGCGATCTCGCCGCACACGCTCACCGGAAGATTCACGCGCGCGGCGGCATGGATCACTTGCTGGATCATGCGGAGAACGCCGGGGTGGCAGGGCTGGTAGAGGTAGGCAATTTCCTGATTCCGTCGGTCGACGGCCAGGGTGTATTGAATGAGATCGTTCGTCCCGATGCTGAAGAAGTCCGCCTCCTGAGCCAGGATATCGGCGGTCATCACTGCGGAAGGAACCTCGATCATGACGCCAATCTTCAAGTTCTTGTCAAATTTGAGACCCTCTCGCGTGAGTTCTTCCTGCACCTCGTGCAGAATGTGGTTGGCCTGATGGAGTTCCTGGATGCCGGTGATCAACGGATACATGATGCGGACCGGACCGAACGCGCTGGCCCTCAGCATGGCCCGAAGCTGGGCCTTGAACATATTCGGCTGGGCGAGACAAAGCCGGATACCTCGATATCCCATCACCGGGTTGATGTCTGTGGGCATCATATCTACCGAAGCAAACTTGTCGCCTCCGAGGTCTACTGTGCGCATCACCGTCACGCTGGGTGCGAGAGATTGGACCACCTCCTGATAGACAAGAAACTGCTCCTCCTCGTCCGGGAGGGTATCCCGGTTCATGTAAAGGAACTCTGTCCGGAAAAGTCCCACGCCGTCGGCCCCGTTGTCCTTGACGTGTTCGATCTCTTCGGCGACCTCCACATTCGCGGTCAAGAAGATCCGCCGGCCGTCGACCGTCTCAGCCGGAAGCCCGCGGAGCTTCACGAGGTCCTTCATGTGGTCCTCGAGCCGCCGCCGTTCAATTTTGTATTCTTTCAGCTCCTTCTTTGTAGGATTGACGATGATCTGGCCTCTGACACCATCGATGATCAACGTGTCGCCCGGATTCACGTAGGAGGTGACCCTTCCCAGCCCCACAACCGCCGGGATCTCCAGCGAGCGAGCCATGATGGCCGTGTGGGAAGTCTGGCTTCCCCAATCGGTGACAAACCCGATGACCTTCTCCTTGTGCATTCGGACTGTGTCGGATGGAGCCAGGTCCTTGGCGACTACGATCACTTCCTCTTCCAGTTCGGCCAGGTGTTCGCGGTCGTAACCCAGCAGCGCAGTAAGAACGCGTCTTCTTACGTCTCGGACGTCCCCGGCCCGATCATGAACGAAGGGATCTTTGCTCTCGCGCAGTGATCGCTCCACACGGCGAAGCACATGAGAGACGACGTACTCGGCGTTCATCCGCTTGGACCGGATCATCTTCTCCGCCTCGCCGACAAACTGCTCGTCTTCCAGGATGAGGCCGTGCATATCAAAGATCCGGGCGCTGTGATCGTCTATCTCGGTCTTGAGATGGGCCTGAAGCTCGCTGATTTCGCGGCGTGTCCTTTCGAGCGCCGCATGAAATCGGGCGATCTCATCCTCGACCATGTCGGCGGCCAGCTTGACTTTGAGAATGTGGTAGGGCTCGCTGTCAAGGAGGAACGCCTTCCCCCAGGTAATCCCGGGAGATGCGCCGATACCCTTTAGAGTCACGCTCATTTCCTATTCCTCGCCGAACTTGTCCTCAAAAAGCGCGGTTATTGCCTCGATCGCCTCTTCAGCGTCGGGTCCCTCGGCAATAAAGAAGAGCTCCGTGCCCTTTCCCGCGGCCAGCACAAGGACACCCATGATGCTTTTCGCGGGGATCCGCTCGTCGTCCTTTTCGATATAAATATCGGCATCGAATTTCAACGCCGTCTGGACGATCAGGGAAGCCGGCCTCGCGTGGAGTCCTACTTCATTCAGTACTGTCAGGCACTTAGTCGCTGTTGCCATACCTCTTTCGAAACGGGGTCACTACAACCCGAGAATTCACTCTATTGCTGCAGGGAACGAATCAGCACGATGGAGTGCGATGGGATCGCAAAACGCGTCCTCTGAATGCTCCATCACGAAATCCTGGAGCTCTTCGGTCGACGCGAGCAGTAGTATCCCATCCTCCAACGAAGAATGGGGGATGTTCAGTAACTTCTTCTTATATAGATGATGGACGCGCTCGCAGTCCATCATCGACAGGTACACGGTGTCCTCTTCCAGACGAACCTTCACGAACGAATGGGCCGGGATCAAATGAAAAACGTAAGTGTCGCTTCCGAGTTCCTGTTCTGCGTTCTCGATTTCTCCCGGGAAAAGGTCAAGATAGAGACTGTCTCCCAGCCGGAGCAGGTGGGCCTCAAACGATGCGGGAAGACATTCCCCAGACCCATTTTGCATATAGGTTACGGCTATTCTTTTGTCGTCGCTCGGGTGGAAAATCCAACTTTCCCTTTCATTTTCGGTGGTCCACATGCCGAATAACTTGCTCTCGACGACCAAATCATTATCTGTGTACAACGGATTCAGCGCCGGCTGGTTTGCCGGAAACTGCAGGGATGCGCAGCCCCAAATCACGGACATGATTCCAAGTAAGAGTGAGAGATTCCCAAATCGAATCTGCATCTCTCTCGAAGATGAAAGGTTCATCAGCCAGCCCTTTTTGGTGTGTCCGTGACGAATTTCATCGCTTGCGCTCATATTGTTCGAAATCCGAGAAAGCTTCCTCAGCGAATTTCACGACGAACTCCTGAAGCTCTTGGGTGGAGGCTGTAAGTAGAAAAGTCTCATCCTCCAGCGTTTCGCAAGCGATCTCGATCTCTCCCATCTCGATGGCTTCCTTGAGCCAATCGTACTCCAATACGGCAACCTGGAGGGAATCCTCCTGGATCTTGATTCTGAGCAGGGTATGGGTGCGAATCAGGTGAGCCTTGTAAAGACTGTTCTTGATTTTCGTCTCTTTTGGGTACAAGTCCAGGAACAGAAACCCGCCCAACCTCGACAAATGTCCTTCAAACTCCCCCGGCACCTCATTTTCGACTATGGTCAAATCATAGGCCTTGCCCCGCGCCTTCTCACATGTCCAGTAGCCATCGTCTCCGTCCGAACCCCATCTGCCCACGAGCGCAGGCTCGAATTCCAGATCCGCGTCCGTATACACGGGATGGAGAGAGCGCACACAACCCCCCCCTCCAGTGCCCCCCACCAAGAGGAAAGCCAACAAAACCGCCACAATCACTTGAGTTGTTCGCATGACCCTTCACCTCTGCTATCGGGACTCTGCGGATTCTGGCCCTTGGACCGGCAGAATGTTTGTTGTCCAGTCCTGTGTGGCTTGAAGTCGTGATCCCATGATGTCCAGTTCGACGAAATGATCATAGCGGTCTCAGGCGTTTCCCGCAAGTGATGGGAAAGCCGGGGTGAAAGAGAGATCGGTATAGATGAGACCGAGTCCTATCGGTCGGCGTCCCTGTGATGAATTCGGATATTGAGATTCTGTTCCTGAAAGAAGTCTCTCAGGGCGTTGGCGATCACGACGGATCGATGACGTCCACCCGTGCACCCCACACCGATCGTCAAATAGGTTTTGCCTTCGTTTTCGTAATGAGGAAGAAGGAAGGTGCAGAGATTCGATATCCGTTCCAGGAAATCCCGGGCCACGGGAGATCCCAGCACATAGTCTTTCACTTGGTCGTCATTTCCCGTAAGAGGCCGGAACTCTCTGCTGTAATAAGGATTGGGCAGAAAGCGGACGTCGAAAAGGAGGTCCACCTCGGGAGGCACGCCATACTTGTATCCAAAGGACATGATTGACAGGGACAAACCCCGGCGTCCATCCTCGCTCAACAGCGTCTCATGAAGCTTCTGCCGCAGTTGACGAACATTTGCGTCCGATGAATCCAAGATCCAGTCCGCTTTGGCCTTCACCGGTTCGAGCAGCTTCCGCTCCTCGCGAATCCCATCAATGACGCTTGTCTCGGCGCTGAGAGGATGCTTTCTCCGAGTCTCGCTGAAGCGCTGGAGAAGCACTTCGTCCGAGGCTTCGAGAAAAACGACCTCAGGATGCATATTCTCGGTCTCCAGACCGTCCAGTTCCCCGAAAAAGTGGGGCAGGAAATTCCTGTCCCGGATGTCGATTCCAAGAGCAACGCGGTGCAGGTCCGAACCTTCCTGAAGGCACAGTTCAGCAAACTTGGACACGAGGCTGGTCGGCAGATTATCCACGCAATAAAAGCCCTGGTCCTCGAGGTAATTCAGCGTCTCGGACTTACCGGCTCCGGAAAGCCCGGTGACAATGAGAAATCGGGTAAGAGACATCTATCCTCAGCTCCCCGCCGGTTCATGAATCTGTCAATTTGGACGCTGGAAGTTGTTAATCCGGCTCCCCCGAGGGCAGGTCCTCGCACGTCGGGAGTCGTGGCGATGATTTTACACTCTAAAGAGTCGGGTGAACGGCCCGGGACATTTGTTCGAGAAGACGCTGGTTGAATAGGGCGGCAGTATGGGTCCCGGATTCCTTGAGCCGGTGGTTGCGCGCCGCGACTTCAATGAGAATACTCAAGTTCCTTCCAGGGCTGACGGGCAATATCAATTTCGTCAGGGTGACGCCCAGCAATTTAAAAGTATCGTTGCTCAGCCCGGTCCGGTCGTACTGCTTTGTTTCATCCCACGCTTCGAGCTCAACCACGAGGTTGATCCGCTTGTGTTCTCGTATCGCTCCTGCCCCGAAGATGCTCCTCACATCGATGATTCCGATTCCTCGCAGTTCCATGTGGTGGCCGATGACCTCCGAGCTGTGGGCGTACAGGGAGGATCCGCCTCGGCACCGGACTTCCACGACATCGTCGGTGACCAGGCGGTGGCCCCGCTCGATCAGCTCCAGCGCGGCCTCGCTTTTTCCAACTCCCGGCTTCCCCAAAATCAGGATCCCCACCCCGAAAACGTCCACCACGACCCCGTGGATGGTCGTATGGGGAGAAAGTTTCTCACTCATATAGACCACATAGTTGCTGATGACCTCCCCCGTCTGGCTGTCGGTGAGCAAAACAGGCGTGTCGTATTTCTCTGAGACTTTCTCCACGACTTCCAGGGGACGCAGGCCGTTGGTGACTATCAGGCATGGAATGTCGAAAGCGAAAATCCGGTCAAGGCGGGTCTCCAATTCGTCCGGGTCCAGATCGACCATGTAGTTGATTTCGGAGTTTCCCACAATCTGGGTTCGCTCGAACGGGAAGTCATTGTAGCTTCCGGAGAGGGCGAGCTGCGGCCGGTTGATCTCCGCGACATGGACTTCCTTCTTAAGGCCCGCATTCCCGGAGAGGACCTTCAGGCAAAGTCCCGTCGAGGGATCATTGATGAACTCGCGGATTTTGACTGTTTTTCGGCTGTGGGCCATTAGGCGGCGCCTCGATCTGCGGCCTGAGTCGGCTCGACTTGAATCAGTCCATATTGACCGTCTTTTCGATGGTGGAGAACATTGATCTGTCCCGTATCCGAGTTCTTGAAAACGAGAAAATCCTCATCAATCAACTCGAGTTGGGTGATGGCTTCGTTTACGGCCAATTCCCGCACGGCCACCTTTTCCGTTGTCACAACGTCGTGCGTTGGCTCTTCTTCTTCTTCGGAGACCTCCTCAGGCCGGCTGACGACGTCAAACTGGAAGCTCAGGGCCTCTTTATGCGAGCGAGGTTTGTGGCGGACTATCCGGGCCTTGTATTTATTGCATCTGCGCTCCAACCGTTCGAGGACCTTGTCTATCGAGGCATACATGTCCTCGGATTCTTCTTTCCCATGCACGCGCATTCCATTGGCGTGGAACGTGACCTCGGCCTGGTGCCGATATTTCTCCACTGCGAGTACGACATGGGCGTCGATAATCCGGTCGCCGAACCGTTCACCGATCCTTGCGATTCGGTCCTCAACATAGTCTCGGAGAGCATCAGTAACTTCCATGTGTCTTCCAGCAATTCTGATGTTCATCGCAGTCCCTCAAGAGCAGAGCTTGACCGCATCAGCGGACAAAATAATCCCCCGGCGGCCGACAGCAGTTCCCTGACATATAGGATAAATCCACACTACCCAAATTCTATCATTCAGGAAAAATCTATGTCAATTTGACAATGCCATTAATTTGGGGACCACCCCCTGGATTCCATCCTTAATGCCCCCCACACCTCCGAGATTGCGCGGTTATCGGTGATGCCGTATAATTCTTCGTCTCCGGAGCAGAATTCGCGTTAGGCAGGACCAAGGAGGGAAATTCCCCGAGATGACTGAAAAAAGAATGGATATTACCCAAGAAGGATTGGATAAGCTCATTGAAGGGCTTAGACGGCTTAAAACCGTGGTCCGGCCCGAGAAAATCAAGGCCGTGCAGGTGGCAAGGGAGCATGGCGACTTGCGGGAAAATGCCGAGTACCAGGTCGCCCGGGAGGAGCTTACCTTTCTGGAGAAGCAGATCACCAACCTGGAAATAAAGACAAGAAACGCGCGAGTGGTCGATGAGTCGAGAATCCCCCGGGACAAGGCTTATCTAGGCGCAACGGCGGTTCTGCGGAATCTGGAAGGCGGAGAAACTATTGAATATATACTGGTAAGCTCGGAGGAATCCGATGCCTCTGACGGTAAGATCAGCGTCGAATCGCCCATCGGCAAGGGCCTTCTGGGCAAAAAAGTGGGAGATGTGGCTGAGATTCAGATTCCCGCAGGGACCATCAAGTACGAAATCATCGAAATCCGCCGCTAATATCAGTCCAACTCCGCGGCGGTCATTACGAGCCGGCCGTGCCTCACCCCCTTCAGGCCGATGACATGGTCGGCGAATTTCTGCACCGTTCGGCTTTTTCCCCGCACAACAATCACTTCCAGGCAATTATGGGCATCCAGATGGATGTGCAGGGTCGATAGGACCATCCCGACGTGGGAATGCTGATGCCGCTGGAGGTTCCGGGCCATCTCTCGCTGATGATGGTCATACACGATGGTGATCGTGCCGATGACATCCCGGTTCTTCTCCATCCGCTCTTCCACCAGGCTCCCCCGGACCATGTCCCGGACGGCCTCTGACCGGTTGGGGAAACCCCGTTTCTCCACAAGACGGTCGAACTCCTTGAGAAGATCGGGGCTCATCGATACGCCGAATCGAACGACAGCCGATTTGTCTCCCATTCTATTTGCGCAGCCTCCCGTGTATCGAAGTACTGGACAGTGATCCCTGCTTTTCCCGCCCATTATGGCAAGGTCTCCGTTGATTGACAACCAACGTCCGGGCAGTGAAAACCGGAGGGTTGCGCCGTCCGTCGAATCGGACTATTCTCTTAATACTTAAGAAAATCGACTGTGGATAACAACAACGTGATAGGCGGTGGTATCATGGCGAAAATCCTCGATGGAAAACAACTCTCCAAACAAATCCGGGAAGAAATTCGCGCGGCAGTAGAGAAATTTCGCGAAGAGTGCGGCGCTCCTCCCGGGCTGGCGACTGTCCTGGTCGGCGACGATCCGGGGTCGCAGGTCTACGTCAACAGCAAGAAAAAGACTTGCGCCAAATTGGGGATGAAATCAATCTCTCACCAACTCGGAGCGGACATAGCCGAACACAGTCTCCTCAAACTCATCGACCAACTGAACCAGGACGACACGGTCGACGGCATCCTGGTCCAGGCGCCGCTCCCCGGCGGCATCGACGAAGACCGCGTCTTCCGATCCATCCTTCCCGAGAAAGATGTCGATGCCTTCCATCCCGAAAATGTAGGACTGATCCTCAGAGGCCGCCCGCGATTCCTGCCCTGCACCCCGATGGGCATCCAGGTGATGCTCGAAAGGGCCGGAATCGAGACCGAGGGCAAGCACGCCGTCATCATCGGCCGCAGCAACATCGTCGGGAAGCCGCTGGCGGCCATCCTCATGCAGAAGGCCGCGGGGGCCAATGCCACCGTCACCGTCTGCCATTCCCGCACGGCCAATCTCCCCGAAATCACCCGCCAGGCGGACATCCTGATCAGCGCCATCGGCCGGCCCGAATTCGTGAAGGCGGATATGGTCAAGGAAGGGGCCGTGGTGATCGATGTGGGGATCAACGCCGTGGGAGTCACCGAATCCGGGAAACGCAAGCTGGTGGGTGACGTAGCCTTCGACGAGGTCCAGGAAAAAGCGTCCTACATCAGCCCTGTGCCCGGCGGCGTCGGCCCCATGACCATCGCCATGCTCATGCTGAACACCCTGAAGGCCGCCCAGATGCGGCGCGGAGCCGCACACCCGACCGCTGTCGCATTTGCAGGGGACATGGCGGCTGATGAAGGCGGACCAGAGGAACCTTGACCATGAAGAAATGTCCGTATTGCGCAGAAGAAATCCAGGACGAAGCCAAGAAGTGTAAGCACTGTGGCGAGTGGCTGGACAGGAACCAGACTGAGAAAGAGATCCCGTCGCATATCGAGACTAGTTCTCAGCACGACGATTCCACCCCGCGCGAATTACCTGCTATGGAAATCAGGCCAGAACCCGAGCAGCCCGCGCTGAGGGCGGAGCAGAAGCCTCAGATACAAAGCATATTGCCAGAGGAGAGCGAGAGGACTGGGAATGCAGTGCCGAGGAAGCGAACGGAGGAGTTGCGGCAGAGCATCCTAGCGGATAGATCTCATGCCGAAAGAGGCCCTCGGCCTTCACGTGCAGCGGAACCTTCAGGAAGAAGACTGACTCTCTTAGGGATACTCGCCACATTACTGTTCGCTCACATCTTTCTCGGTTACCTTCAGTGGTTCTCGATATACTCCACACGCGATCTCGCTGACGACTCTGTCATTCGCATTCTTCTTCATTTCTTCAATCTAAGAGTTGCTACCTGGTCTTTTGGCTATTCACTCCCTGCGATTTTCCTTTCCCTTTTGTGTTTCTATTGGCCATTTCTGGCAAAGACACCCAAACCCCGGAATCTTCGCCACAGGACGAAAGCTATCACATGGGCTCTGACTGTTGGGTTAGTCATACGATTAGTGTGGACAGGCTGGATGAAATTCTATGTAGAGCCTGAGCTAGCCTCCCGTGGAGAGCTTGATAAGGATGGGACAGAAGAACGTGCCCCACTAGAAGTCCCGCAGGACGTCGTTGGCATGGCAAGAGGCACAAAGGAGACCTTCGAAGACGTCCAAGATGCCTGGAGTGGCCAGACCATCGAGAGAAAGGAGTTCAGTGGAACGGAGTACGGTGAAGAGGGCGCGGTTATAATGGAATGGCTCAACACATTTCTGGTTGATATTCAGCAAGATTCTCTGGCCATGCAGGAAGAATTGTCGCGACTTGGATTAGAGAACGCGTTGGAACCACAGGTACTGTTGGACCCTGACCGGATCGTCAAAACGAAAGAAGACATCAGCAAAGCGTCTGCTTCCATCGACAGATATGAAGCACGCTTCAAAGAACGATTGCTGCTGGCTGAAAACACTGTTTCGTCCTTGGATATTCCTTCAGACTTGCGCGATGTAGCCTTGAGTGGTTATCGTGATGGCCTGCCGAGGGCGGAAGCAGCAATTGATGAGTTCTTCCGCATAGAGAGAGGAATCCTTTCCCAAATTGGTGAGTTGCTGACCTTTATGCAAGGTCTCCAGGGGGAAGTGTTTCTGGAGAATGACACACTACTATTTAGCAAGGATGATGAGGTCGATGCGTACAACGAGTATATCCAGGAAATCAACAGGTGGAGCCAGTTGGAAGCATCCTACTTTGCCGAGCAGAGAGAGAGAGTAGAGAACGCAATGGTCCCTTTGGAGAAGGCTGCCGACTTTGTCTTGAGCGAGAATCAGCAGCGGGAAAGTTCGACTGTTCAGAGCCAAACAAGGCAGGTCTCCATCTCTTGTGATAGGGATGGCCTCACGATTAACGGAATTAGGTTTTCATCCGCCTGTCCTAAGTCTGAACTGGTCCGTGTGCTCGGGCAATATGATCGCAGCGCAAGGCTTTTGAATGATATTGACACTTGGGACGGTTTAGGAATCTATGCATACGCGAAAAGAGAGGAGAGTGTCTACCAGAGCATTAGCATCAGTCTTATAGTAGAGGCCTATTCGCATTCCCCCAAGAAGCCATTCAATGGTGTTCTTGACGTATTCGGAAAAACGGTGTCGCCCACGACCATACCATCCGACTTAACGTCAATAGGATTCAAGCGGTCCTTTGCTGTGCCCTTTCTTTACTCGTTTGAGTCAGGTGCACTTGAGATCTTCGCCGAGTTTTCAGAGGTTGATAAGACACTTGCTAGTCTCGGGGTCAATTTCACAGAAAGACCCTATAGTACGCCCGCGGACCAATCTTAATATCTCGCGCGTGATTGCCTATTTTTTCAAGAAAGGGAGGAAGGAATATAGCAGCCAACCAACCAGATTATTAGGGTCGATTGTTCGGAGTGTGAAGGATTATGAAGAAATGTCCATACTGCGCAGAAGAAATTCAAGACGAAGCCAAGAAATGTAAGCATTGCAGGGAATGGCTTAGGGGGGCCGCGCGGAGTGAGAGGGCAGAGTTAGAGAAGTTAACCCCCTCTGCAGATCACCAGATTTCCGATACTGCATCACTCCTGGATTCCGGACCTGAAGACGGAAGTGAGTCTGCCCGCAGGCAGCCCACGATTATCGAAATAGAGCCGCGCCGTTCAAAGAAGCTTGCATATACGTCTGTCGGAATCCTGTTGTCCATAGCATTGATGATTTTGTTGTTCGTACGCAACCAAATTGTTGAGCACTGGCTTGTTGCGGGAATAGGCGCGTACGAGCAAGGCAATTACACCGAGGCTGAGGAATATTTTTCGAGGCTCGTGAAGCTGTCACAGTGGACTGGCGTTAAGGACGCTGAAATCGCATTCGGCATGCTCGCTTTGGCAGAGGCCTATCGAGTGCAAGGCAATTTTGCGAAGGCTGTTCCATTGGCTGAACACGCCATCAGTAGCCTGGAGAAATCCGGTTTGACAGAGCGGTCTGAATTCGCGGACGGGCTACTAGGGCTTGGTAATATTTACCTTCAGCAAGGCAGGATACGAGAATCTGAGAAACTGCTGAATCGAGCTCTGGATATTCAACAAACGATCTATGGCGACGATCATGAAGAAATGGCACTTACGTACTATGGTTTGAGCAAGCTCTTCCAAAAGCAGGGAAAATATGGTGGTGCCGAAGAATATCTGAAGAGAGTATTGGCAATTATGGAGTCCCTCCCAGAGGCAGATGAAAGGTTAAGATATGGCGCTTTTGTTTCCTTGGGATTAGTTTATTACAACCAAGCCCGCTATGATGAGGCCGAAAACATCTACATCGAAGTCTTGCCATTGGCCGAGAAGCTCTTGGGGGAGAACCATTATGAAGTCGCATCAGCATTAAATAACTTGGCCCTCGTTTATCATGCTCGCGCAGAATATGACAAAGAGGAATCGTGCCTCTGGCAAGCTTTGAATATCCAATTGAAAAACTTCCCTCGTCACCACCCAAAGGTTGCGCTAACCTTGAATCATCTTGGTCTCGTGAACTTTAAGCAAGGCAACTCGAACGCAGCAGAGGAATTCTTGCGGGAATCCCTTCAGATAATAACCGAAGTCTTTGGAGTGGAAAGCCTAGACAGAGCGACTTCACTGGCCAACTTGGCAACACTCCACATGGCGAAATATCAGTATGAGGAAAGCAAACGCCTGCTTCAGGAAGCGATCGATATAAAAGAAAAGATCCTCGGGCAGAACCATCCGAAATTGGCAGTGACGCTCTGCTCTCTGGGGCAGGTGCACCGCACTTTAGGATCGTTTGGCGAGGCCGAGCAGGTGTTCAATCGCGCCCTCAAAATTCTGAAGGAGAGCCTGGGGAACCAGCACCCCGATGTGGCAGCAGCCCTGAGCGGACTTGGCCTTGTGGCATATCATCGGGAAAGGTACGCACAGGCAGAAGAATACCTAAGACAGGCATTGGAAATACAAGAAAAAGCGCTGGGGCCGATGCATCCCAAGGTTGCTTCGACTCGTGCCAGTTACGAATCGGTACTGCTCAAGCTTCAAAGTGGCGAGGATGCGGAGGCGGCGGCCAAAAAGATCGCAGAGGAGTGGAATAGATACCCGGTCGGCAATTCAGGACTCACACTCGCAGCTCCCGCTCCATTTATCTCTAGCAGGGTGGACGTTCCGGATGAAATGAAGTTGTTCGTAAAGTCGTTGGAGAATTTCATCTGTGAGGAAGATCCCCTGCTGATTAATGTCTCGTTCTCGGAATATGTCCCTGACATCACGGCGAATGCAGGAGGAGCCGTCCATAAGGTGATGGCTGCCTACAAGAGGATGCCAGGAGTCTCCGACATGATATATGAGACCGAGGCCCTCACATCGTTGGATCGTCATGACATGAATGGCTTGAGGTATAGTGCGGACTTTGACCTGGAAGGGATCCCTGCCCGATTCATCGGAATAGTCCTGACTTCAGGATCGAAACTTTGGCAAGTGTCAGTGATGTATTTGTCACCAGACGAGATCAACACCCATCTGGCACAGATAATTATCGACTCCGTTATGGTTGGCGCCGTAAAGACGGGTTACTGACAAGGAATTGAGCTGGAGGGCAGGATAAAGAGTGGGCCTTTTTGGTGTAACTACAAGTGAGATTCATCCCTTCTCCCGTTGATGGGACTGAGACTTATGGGTATCTAAAGCCCGAACAAATTGTAAATACACGCCCAAACCACTGCGACTGTTGAGCGGAAGGAAATGAGCATTAACAAAACCCGGGGATTTCTCTATTGGCTGGCCCGGCTCCTGGGCGATATCAACGCGGTCAGTAGGGGGCGGGTTGGCAGGAGAATTGGGCGGCGTATTGCCGGGAAACTCTCAGGACGGGGTCTTCGAAAGCTCTTCAAGTGAGGCGGGACCTCAAACGGGGCCAAGCTAGTCAACCTTTTTGGGGCCGCCCGACGTTATAGTCTACGGACACTCCGAGCCAGCCCCACAGCCCACCTTTGATAAGGATTCGAGAGATATGGCACTCCCGGCAATTAGTCTTGCGACACTCCTTTGCTGCCTAGCAGCCTTGCCCAACACCGATTCTCCAACAGACGCCGAGCTCCTGGAAGCTGTAATAGAGGCCTACCGTGATGGCGACTCCCTGAGGGCTATCTCCCTCCTTGAGGTTCCAGCCAAGAGGGGCAAGGTCGAAGCCCAGCTGATCCTGGGGGGAATGTACGAGAGAGGCAGAGGGATAGCACCAGATGAGGAACAAGCCGCCTATTGGTATCGTAAAGCGTATTTGCAGGGAGAACTGCGTGCTGTTTTTGCGCTCCAGGACATGCGACGGGCGATCCGTAAGGAGTTTCCAGAGATAACAGACGAAGAGCTGACGTTCCGACCGGGAGAATCTTTTACGAGACCGGTCGGACTTGTCCTGTTGTATAAGGGCAGAACCGAGGAAGGATTGAAGACAGCCTTGCGAGAGGCAACCCTCCTTCATCCCCTGGCGCTTAATTACCTTTTTCTCATTTACACAGGCGGAGCAAGAGTAGAAGGTCATGACGAGGTGGTTGGAGAGCACGACCCCCGGGTTCTCACACTTATTCGCCGGCTGGCTTCTGAGGAGATCCCTCGGGCACAGCTTTATCTGGGTCAGATTTATTCTGGTGGCTACGGCGTTGAGGTGGACAATGACCGCGCGCTTTCTTTCTTTCAAGAAGCAGACGGATTTGCTGAGTCGCATGACGAAATGGCGGCTATTTACTCCTTGAGGGGAGATTCCGCGAAGGCCGAGGAATGCTGGCAGAAAGCCGCAGAGCTTGGTTGTGCCAATGGTTGGTATAACCTGGCGGTTATCCAAAGGGAGAGGGGTGACCACGTTACCGCTAACGGTTATTTCAGGAAGGCCCTGGAGCTAGAGCCAGAAATGGCAAAAGCTTTGGCCAACTTGGGGCAGTCTTACGTGGCAGGGCTAGGCATGGAGCCCGATGAGGAGAAAGGCTTTCAGCTATACAAGAAAGCTGCGGATCTTGGAGACGACGTTGGGCAGTTCATGACTGGGGAACTCTACCTGCGAGGCCAAGGGACCAAAAAATCGGTCGAGAAGGGTCTTGAGTACCTTCAGAAAGCCAAGGACCAAGGATATGAGTTTCCCTTTCCCCCGTCTGTTCCTGATTCGCCCTAGTTGTCCTCTCCCTATGCGGTCTTCTCGTCGAAAAATGCATCGCCCGGCGCTGGGGGTCGTCGATTTCGCCTTGGTGTAGAATAGCCTAACCAGCGGCGCGGGTCGGCACACCCGGTCAGCCTCAGCGAAAATTGAGTTTCGAGAAATGGATGGGACATCTCGGAGAGGCATGTTGGATGCCGATTTCCATTTCCAGCTATAAGGTTCTTGCGGAGAAAACAATGCAAGCTCCAGTTATGCGGAGCGTGCAAGCGATCATAAAAGGAGGAGAACCATGGATTCACCGAACATCGTTACTCGTATTCCCGCGGTCATGCATCGCACCGTCGATATCGATGGGCAATCGATCTTCTATCGCGAGGCCGGTTCGCCGGAAGCGCCTACCCTGCTATTGTTGCATGGTTTTCCGACGTCGTCGCATATGTACCGAGATTTGATCCCTGCCCTGGCGGACCTGTTTCACCTGGTGGCCCCGGACTACCCCGGCTACGGGAACAGTTCGATGCCTTCAGTCGATGAGTTCGACTATACCTTCGACAATCTCAGCGAGCTCATCGACAAGTTCACCGTGAAACTCGGTCTCGAACATTACAGCCTGTATCTGATGGACTACGGCGCTCCAATCGGCTTCCGTCTGGCTGCGAAACATCCCGCGCGCATCGAGTCACTCATCATCCAGAATGGCAACGCTTACGACGAAGGGATCGACAACAATTTCTGGGAGCCGATCAAGGAGTACTGGAAAGATCGTGGGGCCGTCAACAAGGGTCTGGATAACGAATGGTGGAAAAACGTCAAGGCTGCTTACAAGCAGCCCAATATGTCGAACGAAGATGCGCTCCGCTTTCTCGTGACCTTAGGAGCAACGCAGTGGCAGTACACCAACGGGGTTCGCAACAAGGAGGCGATCAGCCCTGACAACTGGCATGTCGACCAAAGACTGCTGGATCGGCCAGGCAATGCGGAGATCCAACTTCAACTGTTCTACGACTACGGCAGCAACCCGCTTCTTTATCCGAGCTGGCAGGCGTATTTTCGCGAACACCAGCCGCGGACGCTGATCGTGTGGGGCGCGAAGGATGAGATCTTCCCGGCGGCGGGCGCCCACCCTTACAAGCGGGATTTGAAGAATATCGAATTCCACCTGCTGGACACCGGACATTTTGCCCTCGAGGAAGATGGCGATGTCATCGCAAAGCATATCTGCGACTTTCTGACCAAGAAAGCGTGAAGGGGAGGCTGAACTGAGGCGGAAGCCTATCCGTAATGGAGAATATCGCATAACCAGACGATGAACCTGACCCTAACTCGCCTTCGCGCTTGCAACGTCGATCGCTTCGGTCGCGATTAGCCTTAAAAAGAGACCATGACACCAAAATTGGTGTTGTTGCCATCGGGAAAAAGGACTAGAATAATTGGAAAGTAACCTGCGGCCTCCTCCGGCAGGTCCATATGGGAAATCTCGATTGGGCAAATCAATGAATCCGGACGAAGGAATCAAAGCTCTTCAGGAAGATATCCAGCCAATTCGACAGGCACTGGCCTCTCACCCTGTTTATCAATCCATGCAGACCCTTGAGGATGTTCGAATCTTCATGGAGCACCATGTTTATGCCGTGTGGGACTTCATGTCCCTTCTCAAATCGTTACAGCGCTACCTGACCTGTGTGTCCATTCCATGGGTACCCACGAGGGATCCCCAAAGCCGCCGCCTCGTCAATGAGATCGTGTTGGAAGAAGAATCCGATGAAGACGGCCAAGGTGGATACGTCAGCCATTTTGAGATGTACCGGGAGTCCATGAAACAGGCCGGGGCAGATACCTTAAAGATGGACCGATTTTTGGATCACATTGCGCAAGGAAAAAGCGTGGAGCAAGCGCTCGATCTTTCCGATACGACTGAGGGGCCCCAAACCTTCGTGAAGACCACGTGGAAAATTGTCCAGAGCGAATCATCTCACAGGATTGCTGCTGCCTTTACCTTTGGACGGGAGGCGATTATTCCCGATATGTTTCGAACAGTTATTGCCCACCTACACAAAACCTTTCCGGAAAAGCTGAGCCGACTTCATGATTACCTCGAAAGGCATGTCCTTCTGGATGAGGAACGGCACGCTCCAATGGCCAATCAGATGCTTGCCAATCTTTGTGGCGAGGAGCCGCGAAAGTGGGAAGATGCCAGAGAAACAGCACTAACAGCTCTTCATGCCAGAGCAGCTCTGTGGGACGCCCTCAAAGAGGCTATCGATGCAACGAAAATAGGCTGAAAGCTGCGGACCTCGGAGAAGCCACCGGGCAATTCATGACTGGGGAACTCTACCTGCGAGGCCAAGGGACCGAAAAGTCGGTCGAGAAGGGCCTTGAGTACCTTCAGAAAGCCAGGGACCAGGGGTACGAATTTCTCTTTCCCCCATCCATCCCTGATCCGCCTTAGTTGTCCTCTCCCTATGCGGTCTTCTCGCCGAAAAATGCATCGTCCGGTGCATGGATTTTCCGCGTATACTATTCAATGTAATATAACCACCGATAGACACAGATGGACCGGGATGTGTATCCTGTGTATCCTGTCTATCCCTGTGTAATTGTATGTTTCAGTCTGTCAACGCCCGGGGTCGCAATGGCCGAGCAAAGCCGTCAATCAGAAAAGAAGGAACTCTCCCACCTGGACGAGCAGGGCAAGGCCCGGATGGTGGATGTGGGGGAGAAGGATGTGACCCGGCGGACCGCGGAAGCGGAGGCTATTCTCCAGGTGTCTGGCGAGACGCTGAAACTGATCACCGAAGGGCGAATGCCCAAGGGGGATGTCTTCTCGGTGGCGCGGATTGCGGGGATTCAGGCCGCAAAACGGACGTCGGAGTGGATTCCCCTGGCGCATCCGCTTCCCGTCGAATCGGTTGAAATCGACTTCGACATTACTGATAATGGGGCCATCCGGGTTCGGAGTCGAGCGTCTGTCACGGCGAAAACCGGGGTCGAGATGGAGGCCCTTGTGGCTGTTTCCGCCGCGGCGCTGACTCTGTACGACATGTGCAAATCGGTGGAGCGGGGAATCGTCATCGAACAAATCCGCCTCCTCAGGAAATCGGGGGGGCGAAGTGGGGAGTATACTGCGACATGATTAAAGCGGCTGCTGTTACTGTCAGCGATCGGGCGTCTCGGGGAGAACGGGAGGACCGGAGCGGGCCGATATTGCGCGAGGTCCTCGAGAAGGCGGGAATCGAAGTCGCCACCCAAGAGGTCATTCCCGACGATTACGAGGTTATTCGCGGGAAGCTGCTGGAGCTGATTCCTTCCCATGACCTGGTCGTGACTACGGGCGGGACAGGAGTGGGGGAGAAGGATTTCACTTATGACGCGACCCAATCCGTGATCGAAAAGGAGCTGCCCGGTTTCGGCGAGGTGATGCGGACCCTCTCCTTTTCGAAGACCCCGCTCGCCATCATCAGCCGGGCGATGGCCGGAACGGTGGGCAAATGCCTGGTTTTGAATCTACCCGGCAGCCCCAAAGGGGTGAAGGAGTGCCTGGAGCCGGTTCTTCCCGCTATCCAGCATCTCGTGGATGTTCTGAAGCAGATTGCCAAAGACTGCGCCGAGGATCGGGCCCGGTGGGAAGCCGTCAGCCAGAGCCAGTCCGGTTCGGAAGGGTCTTCTTCGCAGGCATGAGCTCCTCAAACCCAATCGATCCGGAATCCATCCGAACGCTTGCCGACTGGATGATGGAATCGGATCGAATCGTGGCCTTCACGGGCGCGGGTGTGAGCACCGAGTCCGGGATCCCTGATTTCCGGTCTCCAACCGGTTTCTGGGCGAAATTTAAACCCGTGATGTTCCAGGATTTTGTATCGGACCGGGATGCCCGCGTCCGCTCCTGGGAGTTTAACCGCCCCCGATACAAGGCCATGCGGGAAGCCGAGCCCAATTCGGCCCATTTGGCCTTTGCGGAATTGGAGAGGATGGGCAAACTCGATTGCGTCGTCACCCAGAATATCGATAAGCTGCACCAACGCGCGGGCAATTCCCCCGACCGGATCATCGAGCTCCACGGGACCCTGATGCACATCACGTGCATCTCCTGCAGCAGGCGTTACGAATGGGAGGAGATCCTCCCCCGGCTGGATGACGGCGATGACGCGCCGGAATGCGAATGCGGAGGGATGCTGAAGCCTGCGACCGTATCCTTCGGGCAGGCCATGCCGGCGGAAGAGATGCTCCTGGCTGAGAGGGCCGCGCGGGAATCGGACCTGTTCATCGTTCTGGGATCCTCCCTGGTGGTCTTTCCGGCCGCCCAGTTTCCCCAGGTCGCAAAGGATGCCGGAGCGCGCCTGGCGATATTGAATTTTGAGCCGACCCCCCAGGACTGTTCCGCAGATCTTGTGATTCATGGTAGTGTGGGGGAGATTATGGGGCGGGTCATGGAGCAGGTGGGGTCCCAAACGGCCCGGCATGGCCCGGAGGGGGCCGAATAGGCCCTGAGTCAGGGGTCCAGAACGCTCAAGGAATAGAAAGAAAGGACCGATAAACTTTTAGGTAGAATACTTGCGAGATGGTTCACTATTAGGAAGGAACCGTTATGTCCCGACATATCCGCAATTTGACGCGGACACCCGGCCCGGTCAAAGCTCAGGGCGTGTCCGGCAAATTCGACGCCAACGACCTCAATTTCGTCAGCCAAATCCTCGTCGCCACACAGGCGAAGAAGCTTCGTGCCGAGACTGAGGACGCAGAGGAAGAGGCAGCGGCGGAATAAGGGGAAACCCTCCGCCAGCTCCACAAGTCCTCAGACTGTCCTTATGGCTCGGCGGCGACTTCGTTCTCCAGCACGCCGAGTCCCTCGATCTCGGCCTCCATTCGGTCGCCCGGCTTCAAAAACACCTTCGGATCACGGCCCATCCCTACGCCTTCAGGGGTTCCTGTCAGGATGACCGTGCCCGGGAACAGGGTCATGTTTCTGGATAGATAGCTGATCAATTCCGGCACGGAGAATATCAGATCGCTGGTGAGGCTATCCTGCATGGTTTCACCGTTCAGCCGCAGCGTGATCCGAAGATTTCCCGGGTCCGCGTCGGTGACGAGATAGGGTCCCAGGGGACAGAAGGTGTCGAATGACTTTCCCCGGGCCCACTGGATATCGAGCCTCAACTGACAGTCACGCGCGCTCACGTCCTGCGCCACGCAGAATCCCAGCACATAATCGAGCGCCCTCTCCACGGGGACGTCTTTAGCCTTCTTGCCGATGACCACCGCCAGTTCGGCCTCATAGTCAACCTCGTTCGGCGCCATTTTGGGGATCAGAACGGTATCGCGATGCGCACAGACGGTGTTGGTGGTCTTGACGAAGATCACGGGCGCTTCAGGCAGTTTCATGCCCGATTCCGCCGCGTGGCCCTTGTAGTTCAGCCCTATGGCGATAACGTTCACCGGATCGACCGGCGGGAGGTAGCGCTTGATTTCGCTCGAAGAAATCTTTGAGGAAGTTTCCGCAAAGCCTTCGAGTGGAGTCCCTTCAATCAGAGTGATCTCTCCGTCTTCCGAGACGATCCCGTACTGTTCCTGCTCATTCCTATCCATGAAACGGATGAACTTCATTGGTTCTCTTCCTCATTGTGGTGTACTTCCTGCGTCCATAAGCCGGCCGGACCTTGGACCCCCCAAGGTCGGTTTTCCACATCACAACTGCGTCCTCTTCCGTCTCGATGTAATAATTCTTCCGGATAGCTACAGGGATGTAGCCGAACGACTTGTAAAGGCCTATAGCCACGTCGTTCCCGGTTCGGACCTCCAGGCTCGCTTTTTCGGCCCCCAAAGCGGCCGCCTGGGAGTGGACGTATTCGAGGAGTCTCTTCCCATATCCCCGCCCCCGACGAGCCGGATCCAGGGCTATATTGGTGATATGGATTTCATCGAAGATGAGCCAGAACCCGGCGTAGCCGACCACCTGCTCTTCGGACAGGAGCACATAGAAATGGGCGGACTCTTCATCGATCTCCCGAACAAAAAGCTGGCGGTTCCAGGGCGCGTCAAACGAGACTCGCTCGATTTCCAATACCCGGGGAAGATGCTCCCGGGCCATCGCCACGATCTGCACCTTGCCGTCTTTCCGGGTCATTGGGTTTCCCCTTCCACCAGCTTCTTGTACTCCTCTATCAAATAACCGGTCCGGCGACCGGGGCAGTGTTCGCCGATGGGTGTCCCTTCGAGTTCGCGGACCGGGATAATCTCCATCGTGGTGTTCGTGATGAATGCCTCGTCGGCATCTTGAGCCTCGTCAGATTGAATTTCCCCTTCCTGGACCTTCAGACCGATCGAATCCGCGACCTCAATGACTGCAGAACGGGTGACGCCCCCGAGAATGCCGCAATCGATACTCGGGGTCTTGAGCTCATCTCCTTGAATCAGGAAAAAGTTCGAACTCGAGCATTCCGTCAGGAAACCCTCTGAATTCGACATCAGTCCATCGAACGCGTCGCGTGATTCGGCCTCCGACCGGCACAGGATATTGTTCAGCAGGCTGGTTGCCTTCACGGTTGGGTTCTGGGCCAACGGGTGGTTCCGGAGTATGCTCGAGAAGACGAGTTTGACTCCTTTTGCATACCATTCGGTTGGATACAGCACGGCCGCTCTGGCTATGACGACAGTGGTCGGGTCTCCCGCGTCGCGTATTCCGAGTCGTCCGGGCACGCCTATTCCGCGCGTAATGGTAACACGCAGGTAGGACTCCCGCAAACCGTTGGCCTGCCACGTCCGGCGGCAAGTCTCGTGCAGATCGTGTCCCGAACCGGAGAGTTGAATTCCAATGGCTTCCGCGGAAGCCCACAGCCGTTTCCAGTGCTCTTCCCACCGGAATATCCGATCGTTATAGACTCGGAGCGTCTCATAAATTCCGTCGCCGAAGAGAAATCCGCGATCGAATATGGAAACGTAGGCATCCTCTGACCGGACAATTTCTCCGTTGATCGCGACATAATCCGGGCGGGAATTGGCTTCGGCGGCTGGGTTCAACTTCTGCCTCCGCTTGGGACCGGATGGGAAATCGCCTCCAACCGTTCAGGAGTCACTCCGGCTGCCAGGAACATGGCATTTGCTTTGTGAAAGGTTTCGGCGAACTCTCTTTCAGGATCCGAATCGGCCACAATCCCGCCGCCCACCTGGATATGGGCCATGCCCTGGGCCATGACGATCGTACGGATGAGAATATTGAAATCCATTTCGCCGGTATGGCTTATCCAGCCCGCCGATCCTGTATAGGGTCCGCGCTTGACCGGTTCGAGCTCCTCGATGATTTCCATGCAGCGAACTTTGGGCGCGCCGGTGATGCTGGCGCCTGGAAAGACGGCTTCGAGCACATCGATCGGCCCCATTCCTTGTCGAACCTCTCCCGAGACCGTCGTGACAATGTGGATCACGTGGGAGTAACGCTCGGCGGACATCCAATCGGTCGGTGAAACCGATCCGTAACGGCAAACACGCCCGAGGTCATTGCGCGACATATCCACGATCATCACGTGTTCCGCGTTTTCCTTGGGGTCGGAAAGCAGTTCGGACTCGAGGTATTCGTCCATATCGGGTTTGCCGTGTCGGGGCCGTGTTCCCTTGATAGGCCGCGTCTCCGCCCGGCCATTGGAAAGAGCCAGGAGCCGTTCCGGCGAGCAGCTTGCCAGGACGAATTCTCCCGCATCCACGAAGCAACTGAACGGGGAAGGGTTAATCGCGCGGAGTCTTGTGTAAAGTGCGATGGGATTGCCTCGGTATTCGGATGAAAACCGCTGAGATAGGTTTGCCTGGTAGATGTCTCCACTCCGGATGTACTCCTTCGCCCTGAGGATCATTCTATTGTAAGAATCGGGACTGTGGGTGCCGGACATTACTTCGTTTGAAATTTCGAACCCATCTGCACCGGAATCAGGATGTGTCTTCGAGATATCTTCCTCCAGCTCAAGGAGTCTCTCCCTGGACTGGTCGTAGGCTTCTTCCGGCGAGGAGCTTCCGAACACGGCGGTGATCAAATAACCCTGCTTCTTCGTGTGATCAAACGCCGCGACGGTGTCGTATTCCCAAAAGACAGCGGTTGGGATGCGTAAGTCGTCTACGGCTGATTGAGGCAGCTTCTCGAGCGTCCAGGCTGCGTCATAGCCCAGGACGCCGGCAAGCCCGGAATGGAAAGGCGGGGTTTCCGGGAGTCGTGCGATCCTCCGTGCACTCAAGCGGCTTCGGAGTTGTACAAACGGATCCTCTGAAATAGGTTCAAGGCCGCGCGTACATATTACCAACTTCGGATCGACCGGGATAAAAGACCATCGGGAAAGCCGGGGGTTGGATGACTCGCCATCGAAGAAGAGAGGGGCTCTTCCAGCTTCGTGGAGGCCCCGAAAGAGGGGAAACAGTCCACCCTGGCTCAAGGTTGGGATTTCGCGCTGAAGGGGCACTGCACTCCAGCGGTCCCACTCGGCGCGGAATTGGTCGGAAGGTGGGTAGAATCCTTTCACTGCACGACACACTGCTTCTTCTGGGCGACAATACGTCGCACATACATCGGCTCAACCGGCTCCGGATCATCACGCTCGATCGCCTCCCTCGCCAGGTGAATCAGATGGCCTGCTCGGGGCACGTCACAGGCCGGAGGCAGAAACAAGGCCGGCTCACCCGCAGTTTTCCGAATCTCCTGCTCGTAAACTCTTGCCCCTTCGCCGAAAACGTAAGTGGGCGATCCGGTTTTCTGAAGGATTTCGGCGACTTTCGCAGCGGTTTCTTTCTGGATCTTTTTGAATCCGGCGCCGTTCCACTCGAAAATGGCGGCGTAGACCTCTCCCATTTTCGCGTCGAGCATCGGACAAACCTGGTGTCCGGCGCCGGCCGCATTCCAGGCCAGGACCTCCAGGGACGGGACGCCGACCAGGCGCTTCCCCGTTGCCGCTGCCAGCCCCTGCAACGTGCTCATTCCGATCCGCAGACCGGTGAATGATCCGGGACCCAACGCCACGGCGAAGGCATCGATGTCCTTCAATGGAATCTCAGTCTCGTTCAGCATCCGGTCGATTGCCGGCATCAGGCGCGATGAATGGGTCTGGCTGACGTTCAGGATGACTTCTGCGATGACGCGTTCACCGTCAGCGAGCCCGATGCAGCCCGTCAGAGTCGAAGTGTCCGCCGCAAGGATCTTCATGAATCCTGATTCTCCTTGAGGAACGCCATCACTGTCTTCATATCTTCCCAGACCAGCTTCTTCTGGGAGGGGTTTCGAAGGAGCGCCGCAGGATGAAATGTCGGCATCAGCGGAATTCCTTGATACTCCTGGAAGCGGCCGCGGAGCTTGGTGATACCCGTCGAGGTCAGCAGCAAGGACTGCACGGCGATGTTTCCCAGAGCCACGATGACCTTGGGGCGGATAATTCCGATTTGCTGGATGAGGTAAGGCTCGCATGAGCCTTTCTCGTCCAACTGCGGGTTCCGGTTCCCCGGAGGGCGGCACTTGAGCACGTTTCCGATGTAGACCTGATCCCTTTCCATTCCCATCGCCTGGATAATCTTTGTCAGAAGTTGTCCCGCCCGTCCGACAAAGGGCTCTCCCTGGCGATCTTCGTCCGCACCCGGCGCCTCCCCGATGAACATCAGGTCCGCATCGGGGTTGCCGACGCCGAACACTGTCTGGGTTCGGCCTTCGCAGAGGCGGCACTTCTCGCAACCCGACACTTCGGCCTCCAATTCGGCCAGAAGGGCGGCTTTCTCTTCGGGAGACAGGTCGCTGGACAAGTTGCCCAACCTTGCCAGAAGCTCCGGATCAAGCTTTAACCGGCGGACGCCTTCGTCCTGCAAGGCTTCAAGGCACCGGCGCGTATCAGCCAGAACTTCGCGATATTGGGAAATAATGGAGTCCAAGGTGAGAACCGGATTGATTTATTTCAATGAAAACGACCTATGCCACAGGCTGGCGGAGTTTCGACCGCAGGGAGATGATATGATCCCAGATGACGGCGGCCATTTCTCGTTTTGAAAGGAGCGGGATTTCCCGGACATTCCCGTCTCGGTCAAGAATAATTCCGCTGTTCTGTTCGGAGGCGAAGCCTGTCGCTGTTCCCGAAACATCGTTCACGACGATCAGGTCCAGGTTTTTTTCGCTCAGCTTTTTCCGTGCGTTCGCTTCGAATTCCTCGGTTTCGGCCCCGAATCCGACCAGGAAGAGGTTCCCCTTTCGCTCGCCGACGGTCTGCAGGATGTCCGTCGTCCGTTCCAACTCCAAACTTGTTTCCGCGTGTTCCTTCTTCACCTTCTCGGTGACTTTCTTCGCGGGCTTGAAGTCCGAGACAGCGGCTGCCCCGATAATGATGTCGGTCTCATGTTCCCGTTCGAAGACCCTCTGCGCCATTTCATCGGCGGATGTGACACGGATAACCTGGAGGTTGGAAGGCACGGGCAGATGAGTCGGACCGAGGACCAGGGTCACCTGAGCGCCCCTATTCCGGGCCTCCTCCGCCAGGGCGATTCCCATCTTTCCTGAGGAGGGATTCGAGATATACCGGACCCTGTCGATATGCTCTCGCGTCGGTCCTGCCGTTACGAGGACGCGAACTCCCGCCAGGTCCTTCTGCCGGGCCAGCACACGCTCCGCTTCCGCAAGAATCGTTTCCGGTTCCGCCATCCGGCCGGGACCCACATCTCCGCAGGCCAGATGCCCCTCGCCCGGCTCGATGATGTGGATTCCCCTGCCTCGGAGTATTTCGATATTCTTCTGGACGCTGGGATGGAAGTACATATTGGAATTCATTGCCGGCGCAATGAGAATCGGCGCCCGGACGGCCAGCAGAAACGTCGTCAAGAAATCGTCCGCAACGCCCGAAGCGTGCTTCCCCAGCAGATTCGCCGTTGCCGGCGCAACAATCACGATATCGGCCTTCTTCGCCAGGGAGATATGCTGTGTGTCCCATTCTTCCGCCGCGTCGAATTGCCGGGTGATTGCCTTCCGTCCCGTGAGGGCCTGAAAGGTCAGCGGTGTGACGAACTCCTCCGCACTCCGGGTCATAATCACGGTCACGTGGGCGCCGTCCTGTCGCAACCGGCTGGCCAGATTGCAGGCCTTGTAAGCGGCGATCCCCCCCGTCACGCCCAGGACCACTTGTTTCTCCGACCAGATTTGAGATCCCGACTCAGTGCTCATTGTTTCTAATCCCGACGGGCTCCTTCGATGGCTTGTGCCACTTCCCTGACCGCATCCTCAACGACCTCGTTTACAATATTCCGGTCGTACTGTTCCGACACCTGAATTTCTCTACGGGCCACGACAAGCCGTTTCTCGATTTCCTCGGGGGATTCGGTTCCGCGCTGGCCGAGACGGCGGCGGAGTTCTTCCTCCGACGGCGGAAGGACGAAGATCAACAGGGCCTCCGGATAACGTGACTTAATCTGAATCCCACCCTGAACGTCGATAATCAAAAGGCAGCTCTTACCCGTATCAATAATGCTATCCAAATAATCGCAGGGGGTTCCGTAATATTCCCCAAAGACTTCCGCATACTCGGCGAACCGATCTTGAGCGATATCCCGTTCAAAGCGCTCCTTCGGGACAAAATGGTAATCCACCCCGTCTTCCTCGGTGAGTCGGGGGGGGCGGGTCGTCTCGGAAACCGAACGAACGATGCCGGATTCCAGTTCGAGCAGCTTGTTTCCAATCGTAGTCTTGCCGACACCCGCCGGTCCCGAAAGGACCACAATCAATCCACGGTTTCGGTTTGAGCCCTCCACTTTCCCTCACTCTATATTCTGGACCTGTTCCCGAATCTTCTCCAGTTCGGCCTTGAGTTCCACCACCAGTCCGCCGAGGGCGGCATCTCGGGCTTTCGACCCTACTGTGTTGACTTCGCGGCCTATTTCCTGGGCGAGGAAATCCAATTTCCGCCCGACAACCCCTCCTTTTTCGAGGAGCGCTCGGAATTGGTCCAGGTGGCTCCCAAGACGAACCAATTCCTCCGTGATATCACACCGGTCGGCCATCACCGCCACTTCCATCGCGATCCGCTCCTCCCTGATATCGGGATCGGCCTTCAACTGGGAGATCTTCTCGGTCAGACGCGCACGGTATTCCTCGACCACACGGGGCGCTTCCCGCGCAATCGTCTCCTTCCGGCGAGCGATTGTCTCCAGGCGCTCCGCCAGGTCCGCAGCCAGGACAGACCCTTCCTGGATGCGCATTTCATCCAGTCGGTCCAAGGCCTCCTGGAGCGTCTGCCCGACATCTTCATGAATCCCCTCGCATTCTTCGAGATTCATCAAGGTCTGGGTTACGCCGGGGATACGCAGAAGTTCGCCCATGGTGATGTTGCCCGCCATGCCCAATCGCTGTGCCATGTCCCGAGATTTCTCGTATATCGTTTGCGCCAGAGACTCATTGATTTGGAGGGCTGTCCCGTCCTCGTAGTTCGGCTCGAAGCCGACTGTGAGCCGAACCCGGCCCCGCGACATGCGCTTCTGGACGGCCTCCCGCAGATCCGGGCCCAAAGCTGAAAAACCCGGAGGGAGACGGAGGTCAAGGTCGAAATGGCGATGGTTGACCGAGGACAACTCCACGGTGGTTTGACCGCGGGAAGTCTTACTCAAACCTCGCCCGAATCCTGTCATGCTGCGGATCATTGTCTTCTCCGGAACCTCGTAACTCTTGTATTTCCAATCCCTTGCGACGACCGCATTATAGAGAGGCCGAGCATATAAGTCAAACCGGCCTGATCTCTTACAGACCTTTTGTCGATACTCTGGGCAGCTCGTGCCCTGTTCCAAAGGTGGCAGAGAAAAAGTAGGTGTCCGCACCGCCCGAATGGATCGGTCTGGGGGAAGAATTCAATTGGCTGCGCGATGAAACTTTTCAAGGGCAGACAATCTTGCGAGCAGGCGAATCTTGTTCGAGAAACAGAGGGCGCCTCTTCCTGGTACCTTGTCAACATTGAACCTGTCGGTCATGTCGGCGGCGATTATTTCGTCCTCGTGCTCGAAACTGGCAACGAATTATCGATTACGATTACGATTACGAGCACGGGCAGGAGCACGAACGGGAGACCGGATTGTCTACCCACTACAACAAAGTTGACAGATTGCTAGCTCGAGGGAGGACGAGCTTTGGCAGACGAGGCATGTACCTTTGCGGCCCGTTTAAACTCGAGAAGGAAGCGGTCTTTCTTGTCACGGGTCATCATCTTCAGCATGACCAGAATATCCCCCACGTGACGGTGACGGCGCCTCTGTTCTTCCTGGAGTTTGTCCGTCTGAATTTGTGACAGGAGCCCCAGATTGACAGTGGACTCGGAAAAAGAGCTGCCCTCGGTAGCCATATAGCTGTAAATATCATAGACCTGCTCCTGGGTCAGAAGGTTCTGCTCAATCGCCAATTCACCCAGAAAGAGGTCGGTTTTCCGCTGGAAATCGAGCGCGGCGTTGAGTTGTTCTTCGCTGACGACTCCATTTTCGACAAGGTATTTTCCGAAAAGCATTGTGATCTCCTCTACTTCCCTGCCATGAGCAACACAAAAGCTGTCAACACCTCAGAGTCGAACGATCCCCGCATTTCTGCGTTCATGATCTTCATGGCTTCAAAGCTGGTGAAGGCCTTTCTGTACGCCCGGTTCGTAGTCATGGCATCAAAGCTGTCGCCGACCGCACAGATCTTGGAATAAGGATGCATTTGATTGCCTCTGATTCCTCGAGGGTATCCACCTCCGGCAATTCGCTCGTGATGCTCATGTCCCGGCGCCGCTATCGCTTCCGTCATCCCTTCCTTCTTGATGATTTCATACGAATATGTAGGGTGTTTCTTCATCTCCTCGAATTCTTCACGAGTCAGCGGCCCGTCCTTGTTGATGATCTCATCGGGGACTTTAATCTTCCCGACGTCGTGCAAAACGGCGCCAAGACCAATGTCTCTCAGATCCTGTCCCTTGTGACCCAATCGTCGTCCCAGAGTGATCGCGTAGACACTCACATTCACGCAGTGGGAATACGTATAGTAGTCGTGGCTGCACAGGACCAGCAGATTCTGAATAGCCTCCTTCCCATGCAAGACAAAATCAACAGTCCCCTCAACAACCGTGGAAGCGCGCTCGATGTTTCCCCCCATGTCCGGATTCTCGAAAAGATTGGTCACAACGTTCTTTGAAGTTTCTACGAGGACACCGGCCTTTACGTTTTCCTCGACGTCCGGGTCCTCTACAATCGATTTCAGATTCCGCTCCAGATATTCGAGATACTTCTGTCTCTCCTCTGCCTTGACGAAGAGGATGTCTTTCAGGTCGACCGCCAGGTCGTCCGGTATCTCCCCGGTGTAAACCAGGTCTTTGCCCCGGAACAGGACATAGCGGGGGCCGAAGCGGACATAGACGTCGAAGTCTAGAACCGTGTTGGTAACCAGACTCGCCCGGTAAATGGGAACAAACTTCTCTGTCGCTTGGGATGCTAATGCGGGTCCTGGCACAGCTGGTTTCCTTCACCTCCCCCTTCGGTAAAGTATATCGTTGGACCGGGCTGTTTGCCTAAACGTCTTCCTTTTACCCGATTATATACAATCCAATTCGCCAAACAATAAATCGTGTTCAGAAAAACCGCGTGGTGGAGTGAACCTGTCAAAGGTGGTGCGGTACGAACTTTCAGGAAATCGGGAGCCTGCCTTCTCTGTGCCTGGTCTCTCGACAGTTGTCAGAGGAGACTCCTTCGTGCGCCGTTTCTTCGTCCTGGCAGCCCCAGGCACTATCGGCTAATTCTTGACTTCCTTGGATTCCGCGGAGGGGTTCCGCACTCCCATGGCGAGGTGCTTGTTCAGGGCCGCCAGATAGGCTTTCGCGCTGGCCTCGGTCACGTCTGTGCTGAATCCCTGGCCGACGATTACACGATCTCCGAAGTCAATCTTGACGAACGCCTCGCCCACGGCATCCATGCCCCGTGTCACGGCCCGGGTCTGGTAATCCAGCAAGCGGCCCGAAATGCCCGTAATATCCTCGATTCCGCGGAAAGTGGCATCGATCGGTCCGTCCCCGGTCGTATGCACCGTGACGGTCTCTTCTCCGGTCTTCAAGCGAAGGGTCGCGCTCGGAATGATATTGGTGCCGCTGGTGACCTGTAAATAGTCGAGCTGGTAGCGCTCAGGAATCACCTCATGCCGGTGTTCCTCATCCATGAGCGCCGCGAGGTCGTTGTCGAACACTTCCTTTTTCTTGTCCGCCAGCTTGATAAACTCCTGATAAACCTTATCCAGCTCTTCGCTTTCCAGCTTATATCCCAGGTCCTCCAGCCGCTTTTTCAATCCATGCCGGCCGGAGTGTTTTCCCAGCACGAGCTCGCTGGTGGGCCGTCCAACGGACTGGGGGGTCATGATCTCGTAGGTCGTTCTCTCCTTGATCATCCCATCCTGGTGAACCCCCGCCTCGTGGGCGAAGGCGTTCCGGCCCACGATCGGCTTGTTATTGGGGACCAGCAGACCGGTCAAGGAACTCAAGAGTTTGCTCGATTTGTCTATCTGCGTCGTGTCGATTCCTGTTTCGTAAGGCAGCAGATCGGGCCGTGTCCTGATGGCCATCACGATTTCTTCCAGCGCGGCATTGCCTGCGCGTTCGCCGATTCCATTGATGGTACACTCGACCTGGCGGGCGCCGGCCTGAACAGCGGCCAGGGAATTGGCCACGGCGAGTCCCAAATCGTTGTGGTTGTGAGTGCTTAGAACCACCTTGTCGGCCCCCGGAACCTTCTCGATGATCGTGGCGAACATATGATGGATCACATCCGGAAGCGCGTATCCCACCGTATCCGGCAGGTTGACAACTGTCGCTCCTTCCTTGACGGCCACTTCAACCACCCGGCAAAGAAAATCCAGATCCGATCGAGATGCATCCTCAGCGGAGAACTCCACGCGTCCGCACTTCTGCCGTGCATGGCGGACACACCGCTTCACCTGGTCGAGCACGCCCTCTCTCGTCGTCCGTAGTTTGTGCTCGATGTGGATGTCCGAGGTCGCCATGAAGACGTGGATCGTCGGATCCGAACCGTTTCGCAGGGAATCCCACGTTACGTCAATGTCACGCTCGATGGCTCGGGTCAGCCCGGCCACGCTCAGATCCCGTAAGGCGGACGCGATTCCCTGTACGGATTCAAACTCATCCTGGGAGGCATAGGGGAATCCTGCTTCGAGGATATCCACGCCGAGGGCCTCAAGCTGGTGGGCCATCTCCAGCTTCTCTTCCATGTTCATGCTGGCCCCGGGTGACTGCTCCCCATCCCGCAAAGTGGTGTCAAAAAAGAAAACTCGATCGCTCACGAACAACCAACTCCTTGCTTTACGAATTGTATTCCTATTGCACTAAACGGAGGCCCGGTCGGGAAAGGTTCCGACTCAGAACCTCCTTATATTGCAGGAGTTTAGCTCAAAATGCACGAGAAAGTCAAACCGGCAGTCCGAGATTCAAAGGAAAGTCGGCTATAATAACGACCTTAATGGATTCCGTCACATCTTCGAATGGCTTTCGCCTCGCCTTCCGGCGAGGGAGGGGCCTTTGCTGCCAGATAAAAGGGGTGTCCTGCGAGTTTCAGTCGAGGATTCTTAGCCCTGCTTCTTCTTGTATCGTTCTCCTCCACAATTGGATGAAGGAACGATGCCTCCGCCCGAGAGCCGGATGAGGAGAGGTTGTCTGGGTCGACCGCTAGGCCGGCGTTTCAGGCTCGGTTTCTGCGATTTCGGTTGCCCAGGAAAGAATCCCGGGGTAGAGGTCGACGACGGTCTGGCCCTTCTTCCGATTCTGGTACAGTTCCAACAGCTTTTCGCCGAACTGCTCGAACAACACGAATTCTCTCTGATCAACCATCGTGTTGACCACTGACGATTCGATCTCCTCAAAATCGGCGTCTTCGTATTGATCCCGCGCGTACAAAAGGAAAACGGCCCAGGTCATGTATTCATTGAAAGTCGACATGGGTTCCTGGTATCCCTCTTGCCGGTTCCACATCTCGATCTTGCGAAACGCCCTGCCCACCTTGAACCAGTCGTTCCAGGTCGTCGGATTCACATAGTTGTGATCGATCTCCGTGAACACCATTCTCTCCAACAGCCCTTCCCGGACTTTGTCTATTTGTTCACTTGTAATGCTTCTCGGACCGGATATGAACGCAAGAACTTCTGCAAAACCGTTGTCTTCGCATCTCCTTGTGCTGTGACTTCCCCCGATAAGGGGCGAAAAAACGATCTTGTAGGAGTCGTACCGTTGGGAAAAGTGGCTTTCCAGCCAAACCCACATTCTTCTGACGCGCACTTTGTCCCTGTAAAATTGGATCTGTCTTTCGTAGCTGGGGATATTTATTCTGTAGAACTCTCTGAATTGACTCTGCCTTGAGAAATCCTCGACGAACTGGAGGTTTTCCGTGAAAATGTCGAGCGAGGACCGCCAGCTCTCAGGGTATGTCCCTCCCGGCACGATCCGGTCCCCTTCGAAAGCGTACCTCACGCTGTTTTCTCTAAATGCATAAAAGCGGGCAGTCGAGGTTCCTATTCCCGAGTCGATTTTCGCTATCAACGGGTGGTCCTTGAAGGGGAGAAAGCGCTCCATCACCTGATCGTAGTAGTCGCCCTGCTTCCGGACCGCATTCGGATTTTCCAGCCCGAAGTTGGAGATCGCAATCGCGATGTTCGCGAGTTCGTACACTTCCGGAACTTCGATTTGGATTCTTGCGTTGTTCGTTACGATGTAGGATCCGCTGTAAGTGGCGGCCTGCGGCCTGTTCTTGTACGCAATGAAGACGCGCATCGCGATCATGGCGCAAAAAATCAGAATCACGATCGCAAGCAGAACTCGGAAGACCTTCTTTCGCATTCGCGTTTCCCCTTTGTTACAGAAGCCTATTTCGCCAATGTCACAAACTTGCCGGGGAGCTGCCGGATGACTCCCTTCAGTTCAAGCTGGGTCATCTCCATCGCCAGTTCCGGCCAACTGAGACCACACGAAGTCGACAACTCGTCGACATGAACCGGTTCGTCGAACAAGGATTCCACAATCTTGCGCTGGTTTTCAGTGAGCGAGGCCGGATCCACGGCGGGTCCGGGGTGCGCCGGAGTGGCGCCCTCTTCTCCCGAGACGTCGCCCCCCTGAACGAATTGCAGCCGGAGTTCCGACAGGATGTCCTCGACATCCTCCACCAGCTTGGCGCCCTCTTTGATCAGCCGGTTTGGGCCGACTGCGTTCGGAACTCCAGGGCTGCCGGGTACCGCGAACACCTCGCGGCCCTGTTCTGCGGCGCGAGAGGCGGTAATCAGGGCTCCGCTTCCCTCTGGAGCCTCCACGATCACCACTCCGAGGCTGAGACCGCTGATAATCCGGTTGCGGTAGGGGAAATTCTGGCCGAGGGGGGCCATCCCCATCGGAAATTCGGATATGACTGCCCCTTTTTGGGTGATCTCCTCGGCAAGTTCCTTATTCTGAGGCGGAAACACCACGTCAATCCCGCATCCCAGTACGGCGAGCGTCCTGCCGCCGCCTGAAATGGCTCCACGGTGTGCGGCGGTGTCGATCCCCTGCGCGAGGCCGCTGACGACGGTGATCCCCCGAGAGGCTAATTGCGCGGCAATTTTTTCTGTGAAAGCGACTCCCCGGGGCGATCCCTTTCGCGTACCGACGATACCCACGGCGTTGGTGTCCATCGGCTTGAGTTCGCCCTTCACGAACAAAAGAATAGGCGGGTCGGAAACGCTGGCCAGGGGGAGCGGATATCGATCGTCTTCCAGGGTAATAACTGAAACCTGGTGCTTCTCGATTTTCTCAAGCTGCTCGTCGAGCGGGACGGCGCTGCGGTAGTTGACGATCCGCTGTGCGACAATCTCGCCGATGCCGTCGACTTGACAGAGTTCGCGAAAGGACGCCTGCAGGATTCGGCGCGGTTCGCCGATCCGGGCGCGCAGTTGGAGAAAGTTGACCGGCCCCACCCCAGGAATCAGGGCAAGGGTCAGCCAGTCCCGAGTTAAGGGATCCATGGATGGATTGGGCCGCAGCCGCGGCTGTTAGCCGACTGTGAGGCCCTTGAACCGGAGCTTGAGATCCTTGGGGGTCGTGGCGGTCTCGAGGGCCATTTCTTCGCTGATTTCCCCCTCTCTCCACAGGTCGTACAAGGCCTGGTCAAAGGTCTGCATTCCGTAAATGCTTTTTCCTTCTTCCATCAGCTTCACAATGTCTCGGAAGGGCAAGGATTTCAGTATGAACTCTCGAACTGTAGCCGTGCCGATAAGGACTTCCAACGCGGCGCGACGGCCTTTCCCTTCTTTCCGGGGAACCAGGCGCATTGAGATGATCGCCCGGAGGATATTGGCGATCTGTTTCCTTACCTGTTCCTGCTGGTGAGGCGGGAAAAGGTCCATGATCCGGTCCAATGTCTCTACTGCGTTGACCGTGTGGAGCGTGCTGAAGACCAGGTGGCCCGTTTCGGCGCATGACATCGCGGTGGCCATCGTTTCACTGTCACGGATCTCCCCGATGAGAATTACGTCCGGGTCCTGCCGCAAGGAGGCCCGAAGGGCGTTGGCGAATGAAAGTGTGTCGATTCCCACCTGCCGCTGGCTGATGACCGCCGTCTTGTCGAAGTGAACGAACTCGATCGGGTCCTCGATGGTCACGATATGCTTGGGTTGCGTCTCATTGATCTCGTTGATCATTGCCGCCAGGGTCGTGGATTTCCCGGATCCCGTCGGCCCCGTCACCAGGACGAGACCGTTGGGGTGCTTGCAGATATCGAGTAGGGTATCCGGCAGCTGAAGATCTTTGATTGTAAACACCTCAACAGGGATAACCCGGAAAACAATCCGCACATTCCCCTCCTCATAGGAGGCATTGACGCGGAACCGCGCCACATTGGGGATGTCGAACTTGAAGTCCGCTTCCCGGTTCTTCGTGAAAACGTCCAGGTCCCTCTGCGTCATGACCTGCTTGAGCACTTCCTCCATGATATCGGGGTTCAGGGGGTCGCTCCCATCACGAACGAGCCTTCCATCAATGCGAATGATGGGAGGGTTGCCCACCTTGAGATGGACGTCTGACGCCTTCTGTTCTATGCCTGATCTGAGTAATGCCTGTACATCCACCGGGAGATCGCCTCCTTAAGCCCGTCGGAATGACGGGTCTCTCCGTATCCAACGATCGACTATTTCAAGTCGGTTTGACTGTATTCTACCACGGACAGAAGAAAATTCATCCTCCGAAACGGTGATTCGGCCGAAACGGTGATTCGGCTCAAAATCACAAATTAACTCGAATAGTGAACCTTTTCCCTCTTTGCGGGCGTGCCCACATCACGGTTCCGGTAGATTCTCCGGTCTTCCCGTCTTCTCTCCGCCGCGCGATCCTTCCAAAGAATGAATAACGGCGACGGCCGTCGAGTCGCCCCATACATTAACGCTCGTCCGGCACATATCCAGCACCCGGTCGACGGCCAGGATCAGTCCCACCGCCTCGAGCGGAAGCCCGACCGCCCTCAGGACGATGACCATCATCACCGTACCCGCATGGGGAATACCCGCCGCCCCGACGCTCGCCAACAGTGCGGTTATTGCGACGATAGCCTGCTGGGCCAGGGTCAGGTCATAGCCATAAGCCTGGGCGATAAACAGGACGGCCACTGCCTCATACAGGGCCGTGCCGTCCATATTGAGCGTTGCGCCCAGGGGGAGAACAAATGCGCTGATACGGTTGCTGATCCCGGCTCTTTCCTCCGCGCAGGTGATGGTCAGCGGCAGCGTGCCGTTGCTCGACGCGGTGGAGAAGGCGGTCAGGAGGGCGGGAGACATGTCCTTGAAGTGTTTCCAGACCGGCCGCCGAGCAACGATGCGCAACAGCAGGGGCAGGGTGATTGTGGCATGAATCGCCAGCCCCAGGAACACGGTGACCATATACCAGATAAGGGATCCGAATACCCCGAATCCTTTACCCGCGGTCGCATACAGCATGAATCCCAGGACGCCAATGGGGGCCAGCCGGATGATAAAGGAGGTCAGCCCCATCATCACTTCCATGCCCGCGGCGAAGAACTGAGTGAGCATCTCCCCCGATTTTCCGCCCACAAGCGAGATGAAAATGCCCAACATGAGGGAGAAGAAGATAACCGGTAGGATGTCTCCTTCGGCCATCGCCTGAACGGGATTGGTTGGAACCAGCCGGAAGAGCAATCCCCACATGATTTTCCCTAATCCCTCCTGGCTCTCCGTCACCACGCCAGGTTCGATCGTCGACGTGATGGCGACATCACGGGCGGCCTCTTCGAGGATCTGGAGGTCAGCCCCGGCGCCGGGCTTGATGATGTTGACCAAAACCAATCCCACTATGATTGCCAGGAAGCTGGTCCCTACGTAAAACACAAGCGTCTTCGAACCGATCCGGCCCAGTCCGCGGACGTTCCCGGTTCTCGTGATGCCTGTGATCAAGGAGGTGACGATGAGGGGGACGACGATCATCTGGAGGAGCTGGAGGAAAAGGCGGCCGATTTCCTGGCCCATTGCAGCCAGGGTCCTGGGCCAGACGATCGGAATCACTCCGGCCTCGGCGAGTCCATTGAGAGGCAGTCCGATGGCGGCGCCCACGGTCATGCCAATCAGAATCTGCCAGTGCAGTGCCAATCGGAGCAATTCGGTTTTCCCCCCAATTGCGAGGACAGGGTGATGAAGCGACTCCAATGGGATAATCTACCCTATTTCCGGCTTGGGAGGAACCCATTAGACAGATTCCTGGCCAGTCCTTGTAACGATGTGACCGAGCCACAATCCGCCCGACGAGGCCAGCCCGGTGAAATCAGAAGAGTTCGCCCCCATTTTCGGCCCTCGAAGTTGACAAAAGTTCCTGTGCTGGCTACACTTTGACGATTTTGCGGAGAAGTGCCTGGGGTGGAGGTAGAAGCGGGGAGCCCTGGTTTCCCGCTCCCCTTTTTTGGTCAGTTGGAAGGGGGCGGGTTGATGTTTTCCCAGCACAGCAGGAGCGCGATGCGAGTCCTCGCATTCGCGTCGGCCTTCGGCTTTACGATGGCAGCCTCGGCGCTTTTCGGCCTCTGGGTTGGCCTGTTCCTGGATCGGAAGCTCGGAACAAGCCCTTGGCTGACCTTGATTGTGGTTTGTCTGTCTATTTTCGCGGCTTTTCGCCAGAGTTTTCGCCATCTTCGCCGGCTGATTGAAGAAGACAAGAAATGATTCCCTTCAGATTGCTTTCGATAGATGAAGGCTTTCCCCAGCGTGTCCTCCGTATGAGCCTTCTAATCGCAGCGTGTGTCCTTGTCTTCTCAACCGGATTCGGTGATTTCACCCTTTCGCTCGGTCTCGGAATCGGCATGCTGATCAGTATCGCTTCTCTCTGGTCGTTTATGCTCATGGCCAGGCTGCTCCTGAAGCCGAAAGGGCAGAGGGCGGCATTCGGGGGGCTGATCCTGTTCGTAAAATACCCGATTCTGATTCTTCTTCTTTACTTTTCCCTGACCTCGTGGGGCGCCAGTGGCATTGGAATGGCGATAGGCGTCAGCCTTGTCCCGGCGGTGGTGGTGCTCAAATTGATCGGAATGCTCTGGGTCAACCGGATGAACACTGCCGATTGGGGTAATCGCATGAAGGCCGGCCCAGCTCCTGGAGAAAATCCGAAACCCAGCTAAGGAAGGAACACAGTCCGGAAAATGGAGGGACCACAAGCCGTCGAACAAGTTGTCGAACATGGCGCTGAGCAGGCCGCTGGGCATGCTGCCGCCGGCGGTATCAGCACCCCGGAACTGCCTTCGATATTCAGCTTCTTCGATGAGTGGATTAACGCCCACTGGGGGGAAGGCACTCTTCATTTCCTGCACAGCGCCATTTATCCACTGACCTATGCGATATTGGCGGCGTTGGTTTTTCTGGCGTTCATGCTGCTGGGGACCCGGAAAGGCGAGAAGATTCCGCAGGGCCTCCAGGCCTTTCTGGAAGTTATCTATCTGAAGCTGGATGCGTTTGTGTGCAACATCATCGGTCCGGAAGGAAAGAAATTCACACCGTTTATTGGAACGGTTTTCATTTACATCCTCATGATGAACTTAATGGGCCTCATTCCCCTGATTCATTCGCCGACCGCCAAACTGAATACGACCTTGAGTCTAGCGCTGGTAATTTTCGTTTCAACGCAGCTCGTTGGAATTAAATACAACGGCCTGTTCGGATACATGAAGCATTTCATGGGCGAACCTAAGTGGCTTGCGCCGTTGAATATTCCGTTGCATATCATTGACCAGTTGGTCCGGCCGGTCTCTCTCTCCTTGCGGTTGTTCGGCAACATCATGGGAGAGGACACCGCCATTGCGATAATGACCAGCTTGGCCCTGATGCTCGGCGTTTTCAGCTTCTTGGCGCCGTTCCAGTTGCCGATGCTTCTGCTGGCTGTATTGACGAGTTTCATTCAGGCGCTCGTCTTCTCCATGCTGTCGTGTGTGTACTTCGCTGAGGCCATCGGCCACCACGGAGAGGAAGGACACGAGGGCGGTGCGCACTGATTGTTTTTTTGCATTGTCAATAAGTAATTAAGGATTCAGAGAGGGGGTGAACGTATGTGGTATTTGGCTTTTCTGGCATTGGCAATCGGTTTGGGACTCGCTATCGCTGCTTTCGGCAGCGCCACCGGCCAGGGAAAGGCTATCCAAGCGGCCATGGAGGGAATCGCCCGACAACCGGAAGCTGCCGGTCAGATACAGACGACGATGATCATCGGTCTGGCATTTGTCGAGGCACTGACAATCTACTCGCTGGTGATTGGATTCGTGCTCGTCGGCAAGCTGCCTTCGGTGGAGCAGTTGATGCAGATGCTTGGGGAGTAAAGCAGGAGTGTGAATAACTCCGGCGGTTTGGACGAGGATATTCGTTCCCTCCGCCGGGAAGAGAATTTCACGATGGAAGTACTAGAACAACTGGGTGTTGATCCCCGGATTCTCGCGACCCAGATCGCGGGTTTTCTGATCCTCTTTTTCCTGCTCTGGAAGTTCGGATGGCCACGGCTGATCCAGGTCATCCAGGCCAGGGAGCAAGAGGTTCGGGATACCTATGAGAAGGTCGAGAGCGCCCGGAGCGACATGGAACAGATGCGGGACGAATACGAGTCCCGGCTGCAGAAGGTCGAGGAAGAAATTGACCAGCGGCTTCGGGATTCGGTGAAGGAAGCGGAACGCCTCCGCCAGGAGATCGTCGCTTCCGCCCGCCAGGAGGCCGATAAGGCCCGGCAGCGCGCCCTGGATGAGATCGACATGGAACGGAAGAAGGCCGTCGCCGAGCTTCGCGCTCAGGCAGTCGACCTTTCCCTCCTGGCGACCCGAAAGCTGATTCAGCAGTCGGTGGACGAGGGGACTGCGCGCCGCCTGGTGGATGAATTCGCCCGCGATCTGGAGCAGATGGAATGATCGAGTCTCGCAGCCTGGTGCGCCGGTATGCGTTGGCGCTGTATCAGATCTCGGAAGAGCAGGAGAAGACCGAGCGCTTCAGCCAGGATCTGGCTTTTGTCCAAGACCATTTGGAGCGATACGTTGAGCTGAAGCAGCTCCTTTTCCACCCGCGCGTAAGAAAGGCGGCCAAGAAGGATCTTATCGACAAGTTTCTCGGCCCCTCGATCGATCGGACCGTCCGGAATCTCCTCTGTTTGTTGATCGATCGCAAACGGGAATCGGTCCTGCAGCACCTATTGGAGGAGTTCGACCTCGCGGCGGACGAGGCGAGCGGCCTGGCTCACGCAGAATTGGAGTCGGTCTATCCCCTGGGCGATACCGAAATGGGGCAAATTCGCAGCCAACTGGAACGGATTACGGGGAAGACCCTCGATATTGAGCAGCGGGTCAATCCGGAGGTTCTGGGCGGCGTGCGAGTGCGGATAGGGAGCTCCTTGATTGACGGGAGCGTGGCGGCAGAGCTGAAGGCTTTGCGTGAACAATTGTTGGAATTTAAAATTTGAGGGATCGGAAGGTTGAATCCCTCCGCTTTTCCGAAGGGAGTGTTGAGCGCTGGCGACGATTAAACCACAAGAAATTGCATCTCTGATTAAGCAGGAAATCGAGCAGTACGAAGCCGAGCTGAAAATGGAGAGCGTCGGCACCGTGATCAGCTGTGGGGACGGTGTCGCGCGGATTTACGGTCTTGACAAGTGCATGTCGAGCGAGCTGCTCGAATTTCCCCGCGGTGTGTTCGGGATTGCCTTGAACCTCGAGGAAGATTCCGTGGGGGTGATCCTCCTTGGCGATGCCACGAAGATCAGTGTCGGGGACACGGTGAAATCCACGGGCAGAGTGGTCCAGGTTCCCGTAGGAGAGGCCCTTCTGGGCCGCGTGGTCGATTCGCTGGGGCAACCCGCAGACGGGAAAGGCCCTATTGTCACTGACCACTTCCGGCGGATAGAGTCAGAAGCTCCGAACGTCGTGGAGCGCCAGCCCGTCAAGGAACCGCTTCACACCGGGCTCAAGGCGATCGATTCCATGATTCCGATCGGCCGGGGCCAGCGGGAGTTGATTATCGGTGACCGGCAGACCGGGAAGACCGCCGTGGCCATCGATGCCATCATCGCCCAGAAGAACACCGATGTGAAATGCGTCTACGTCGCTGTAGGGCAGAAACTGTCCACCGTGGCCCAGGTCGTTGCCGTGCTGGAAGAACGCGGCGCGATGGAGTACACGACGGTGATCTCTGCCTGCGCCAGCGACCCGGCGCCGATGCTCTACATCGCTCCGTACGCCGGATGCGCCATGGGAGAGTACTTCCGTGATAAGGGGGAACACGCGCTCATTGTTTACGATGACCTGTACAAGCACGCTGTCTCCTATCGTCAGGTGTCGCTCCTGTTGAGGAGGCCACCGGGCCGCGAAGCGTTCCCGGGTGATATCTTCAACCTGCACTCGAGGCTTCTGGAGCGCGCGGCGAAATTGAGCGACGAAAAGAGCGGCGGATCATTGACGGCGCTGCCCATCGTGGAAACCCAGGCCGGGGACTACTCCGCTTACATCCCCACGAATGTGATTTCGATTACCGACGGCCAGATCTATCTCGAAAACAACCTGTTCTATGCCGGTGTCCGGCCCGCGGTGAATGTCGGGCTTTCGGTTTCCCGTGTGGGCGGGAATGCCCAGACGAAGGCGATGAAGAAGGTTGCCGGGACCCTCCGGCTCAGCCTCGCGCAATACCGCGAGCTGGAAGCCTTCGCTAAATTCGCCACCGATCTCGACCCAGCTACGAAGGCTCAGCTTACCCGAGGTGAACGGCTGGTGGAGATCCTGAAGCAGGGCCAGTACAACCCTGTTCCGATCGAGGAAGAAATTGCGATCATCGCGGTGGCAGGCAAGGGCGTGCTCGATCCGATTCCAATCGGGTTGGTGTCCAAGTTCGAGGTGGAATTGATTGCCCACACCAAGGAACAAATGCCCCAGATTCTCAAAGCGCTCCGTGATGAGAAGGTCCTTTCCGACGAGAACGAAGAGAAACTGGCCAAGTTGGCGACCGGTTTCCGGGAAGAGTTTATGAGCCGGAATGTACAAGAGGAAGAAACAGAGGATTAAATGTCTTTGTGAAGGCAAAACAAATTTAACAGGGACACAGGATGGACAGGATATGTTGGTGGAGTTTGAACGAAAGAAACCTGTTCATCCCTGTTAATTCCGATCTGGAATATTATTCATGCTGAGCAGTCGCGAAATTAAGACCCGCATCCGCGGCGTCACCAACATCCAGCAGATTACGAAGGCGATGGAGCTGGTTGCAGCGTCTCGTCTTCGGCGGGCTCAGGATGGCGCCCGCGCAGGGCGGCCTTATGCCGACAAGCTATATCATCTCGTGCAGCTTCTCTCGGGAGCGGCAGAAGATGTCCAGCATCCCCTGTTGGCGGTTCGAGAGCCCAGGCGGGCCGGGGTGTTCGTTGTGACGTCGGACAAAGGGCTCTGCGGCGCGTACAACCCGAACATCATCCGCCGTGCGGACCGGTTTCTGCGAAGTCTCGAGGGCATCGAGGTCGATCTGACTATCGTTGGCCGGAAGGCGCTCCAGTATTTCGAGAGACGGGGATACAACATCGTCAATTTCTATCCGCAATTCACCAAAGAAGTGGTCTCCGCCGAGGTCCACGTCATGGCGATGCCTCTCATCGAGGCCTTTGAGCAGGAAAAAGTTGACGAGCTTCATCTGGTTTATACACGTTTCGAGTCTGCGTTTCTGTCCTTTCCGACCGTGCAAAAACTGCTGCCCTTGGAACACGAAGTGGGGGAGACCGACGGCGGACCGGACTACGATTTCATATACGAACCGTCGGCGGATGCATTGTTCGGCAGCCTGCTGCCGGTTTACTTCGAGAACCAGCTTTTCAGGGCGCTCGGTGAGTCCCTGGCGAGCGAGTTGGGGGCGCGGATGGTGGCCATGAGGAATGCGACGGACAATGCCGAAGAAATGATCCGCGACCTCACATTGTCGTTCAACAAAGTCCGTCAGTCTTCCATCACAAATGCTATCTTGGAGATTGTCTCGGGAGCGGAAGCCCTGAAGGGTTAATCAGAAAGTAGGATGGGCCTTGGCCCATCAAAACAAATACAGCATGGGCCAAGGCCCATCATATATGGCTTAGCAAAGGTCTCACGGGAGAACGGAGAAATATCTGAGGGTGCCATGAACAACGGAAACAATGCAGGCAAGGTGGCGCAAATCATCGGCCCGGTGGTCGACATCGAGTTTTCAGAGGACGCGTTGCCCACGATCTACAATGCCATCACCATCAAGGACGGGGGCCGGAACATCGACCTGGTCTGCGAGGTGTCACAGCATCTGGGCGGGGGCATGGTCCGAGCGGTGGCCATGGCATCGACCGACGGTCTGATCCGGGGAATGGAAGCCGTCGATACCGGTGCTCCCATCACCGTTCCAGTGGGTGACGCGACGTTGGGGCGGCTTTTCACTCTTCTCGGGGAAACGATCGACAAGCTGGGCGATGTGGACGCGGCTGAGATGCATCCCATCCACCGTCGGCCGCCGCCCCTCGAAGAACAAGCGACCAGCGCGACCCAGTTCGAAACAGGTCTGAAAGTCGTCGATCTCCTCTGCCCGTACTCCCAGGGCGGAAAAGTGGGGCTGTTCGGCGGCGCGGGCGTCGGCAAGACCGTGCTCATCATGGAGCTCATCCGGAACATCGCCGAGGAGCACGGCGGAATTTCCGTTTTCGGCGGCGTGGGGGAGAGGACCCGCGAAGGAAACGACCTGTGGCTCGAGATGCAGGAGTCGGGCGTGCTTGCGAAGACAGTCCTCGTTTTCGGCCAGATGAATGAGCCTCCCGGCGCGCGGCTTCGCGTGGGCCTGACGGCCCTGACCATGGCGGAGTATTTCCGCGATGTGAAAGGTCAGGACGTTCTGCTGTTTATCGACAACATCTTCCGATTCACCCAGGCGGGGTCCGAGGTATCGGCGCTCCTGGGGCGCATGCCGTCGGCGGTCGGTTACCAGCCGACCCTTGCCACGGAGATGGGCGACCTGCAGGAACGGATCACGTCTACCAAGCGCGGATCGATTACCTCCGTGCAGGCGATCTACGTTCCCGCCGACGACCTGACCGATCCGGCTCCGGCGACGACGTTCTCCCACCTCGACGCGACCACAGTGCTCTCGCGCCAGATTTCCGAGTTGGGAATTTATCCCGCGGTGGACCCGCTGGATTCGACTTCCCGGATTCTGGATCCGCGCATTGTGGGCGATGAGCACTATGAGGTAGCCCGGGGCGTGCAGCAAATTCTTCAGAAGTACAAGGACCTCCAGGACATCATCGCGATCCTGGGGATGGAAGAGCTCTCAGACGCGGACAAGTTGGTGGTCCAGAGAGCCCGCCGCATCCAGCGTTTCCTTTCCCAGCCTAATTTCGTGGCCGAGCAGTTCACCGGGGTTCCCGGCCGGTATGTCCCGATCAAAGAATCCGTTCGCGGGTTCCAGGAGATCCTCGAAGGGAAACACGACAAGCTCCCCGAGCAAGCCTTCTACATGGTCGGAGGCATTGAAGAAGCGGTCGAGAAGGGTGAGCGGATGCGTAAAGAGGCCGAGGCGTTGTAGTAGGCGTAGAAGAAGAATCGCTCAATCAGGGCGAATAGCAGGGAGAAAGGGATCAAGTGGCCGCTGAATTTGCATTGGAGATTGTGACAGCGGAAAGGGTGGCGCTGAAAGAGTCTATCACTTCCCTCACTGTACCCGCCACCACGGGCTCGCTTGGAGTCCTGGCGCGCCACGCCCCCCTCGTTTCTGAACTGGACATCGGGGTTGCCCGGATACGCCGGCCCGACCAGAGCGAAGGCAAGATCGCGCTCAATGGTGGATTCCTCATGGTCCTCAACAACGAAGCCACCATATTGACCCGCAGTGCTGAATTGGATAAGGAGATCGACCTGGCCCGGGCCCAGGCTGCCGTCGAACGCGCGAGGAAACGCATCGAGGATCGCGAGGCATCCATGGACTATCACCGGGCGCACCGTGCCCTGTTGCGTGCGGTGGCCCGGCTCAAGGCCCGCCAGTCGTGACGTGGCGCTCGAGGGAGGGGATCGCCGCGTCCTCCTTTACTTACCCGTCTCCATTGCATCGATCAATAACGCGCAGTCGTGACTCGCGTCATATTCCTTCCCTCGGTCGTCATATCACATGCCCTTAATCGATAACTCCCCAACCTTTCACGACGGTAAGACGTTCGCCATCCTTTCTTCCACAGCCGTCATCACCGCCCTGGGCCTCGGGGCCATCGTTCCCTTCATTCCTCTTTTTGCCAATCAAATGGGGGCCACCGGCGTCCAGATAGGGTTCCTTTTCGCCGGATTCAGCATCGCGCGCGCATTCTTCAATCCCCTGTTTGGTCGAATCTCCGATACTTACGGGCGAAAGCGGCTAATCCTCATCGGATTGTTTTTCTATGGGCTTCTCTCTCTGGGATATTTCCACACGAACGGGATTAACCAGCTGATCGGTCTTCGCACGGTGCATGGCGTTGCCAGCGCCATGGTTCTTCCGGTCTGTCTGGCCTATGCGGGGGATCTGGCGCGGGTGGGTCGAGAAGGAAAAGTGATGGCGCTGATGAATGCGGCCCTTTATTGCGGCTGGGGGATCGGCCCTCTCCTTGGGGGCCTCGTGGGGAAATCTTTCGGAATCGGAATGACTTTCTTGACCATGGGAATGCTTGCGTTCTGTTCTTTGATCCTGACGTCCCTCTTCTTGCCCGCGAAGGTCCCCACGCATGAACATGAGAACGCACTCAACAGAGGGCGCACTTCCATCTTCGACGTTATCCGCGATCCGATAATGTCGGCGGTCCTGATCAACCGGGCAGGATTTGCCATGTCGGGCGGGGCGGTCTTCGCTTTCCTGGCGATTTATATGAGCGATTTCCTGGGTGCAGGCTTTGTTGCGACCAGCATTCCATTTGTTTTTCTGGTTTGTTGGATGGGTCTCCTGCAGATTCCTATCGCTATCGGGGGCATCGCAGATCGATTCAACCGGGTGAGCCTCATCCTGGTCGGAAGTTCCATCGCCATTGTGGGGATGGTTGTCATGGCTGCTTCGGGGTCCGGCACGTCCGTTCTCGTCGGTTGTCTTCTAATCGGCTGTGCCGGGGCAATCAACATCCCTGCGGCCACGGCGATCTGTACCGCTGCCGGACGGACCTACGGCATGGGGCTCTGCATGGGAACTTATCAAGGTTCCATGAGCGTCGGCATGGTCGCAGGCCCCCTTATTGCGGGTTATCTTATCGACCATTACGGGATTCATTCCCTTTTCTACTTCGCGGCTGGAATGGCTGTTCTCTCTCTTGTGGGATTTGCGATCTTCATCCCGGCGGCGGTCCGCGAGCGGGGAGATTGGATCAAGGTAAAAAGGCCGGAGCTGGCGTACAATGCGGGGCCTTAGTACAGCTCCCCAGAGACAGGTGAACAAACAATGGAGCGTCGGTTTTGGTTCATTGTTGCCCCGGAGGGGCAAACGTGAGTAGCCGGGGGTGGAGTCCGCCGCGGCGGACGGAACCCCCGGTAAGTATCCCGATTATTCTTCCCGCCCCGGAGGGGCGGACGCACAGGATGGAGTGTCATGAGCAATA